>JACLAA010007217.1_pt1 | contig 24295 bp, 13 predicted proteins | sample 8027891 | NCBI WGS metagenome assembly JACLAA01 (sample SAMN15724900, study PRJNA655200) | protist metagenome | isolation source: fluorescence activated cell sorting (FACS) single amplified genomes of... | place: Spain: Blaines Bay Microbial Observatory, Mediterranean Sea | collected 2016-01-19 | reverse complement strand
TCGCGAGGAGTCTACCGAGGGAGGGTCCGCTAGACGTGAAAACGCGGCTGTGGAAGGAAGCCCCTGTCAGTCTCCTTTGAAAGCAGGCGCACTCCCTGAACACCCTTCTATGTGTGCTCATCGGAGATCAGAGTCTCATAAAGCAGTATGATAAAAGATCTAGCGCCCCCGGAAGCCTTACAAATGGAGATACGTCCAGTGCACTCTCCTTTGAAGCACGGCAGGTGCAGTACGTCAGCACACGCCGATGCTCGCGAATCATAATTTTTTTTATTTCCTCTCGCCGTCTCGCGTCAAAAACTCGCGAGTCGCACGGCGCACGCCGCACGGCACGGCGGGCGGTGAGTTTTCTGATATTTACGTAATTTCATCAAACAAACCAAGCCATAACTCAAAATAAATTTTATAAATCGTTGTAAAATATAAATAGTACCACTGAACATAATGGTCCTCATACTTACCTGCTCTGTCGTCCCGGTGCTCATGCAGACCGGGCGGGGTCTCGAACTGCTGCCCTAGCACTACGGTCGCGGCGAAAGACCGGAACGGTCCTAGAGGCCGTCTCCGAGAGATAATTTATGGAAGGGTGAGGCTGCGTGCGCGCGGCTCTCGCCCCTTCAAACCAAACAATCGCACTTCGCGAAGACGCTTTTCGTCGCACGGAAGGTTTCTAACGCACCTTATGTCTGTCAGCGGCTTTGAAAGAATACGACCGGCGTGGGTCTAAGTAACATGTTTGGTTGCTCGATGCGATGAAGGAAGCGTTTTCATCGGAAACGTAGACAAATATATCCATCCCTCTCACTTGTGATTGTTTCGCGAAGATGTCTCACCCGCGAATTCATCCCAAGACTAGGGCACTTGTCGATGCGACTGAGCGACTCGATGGTTTTGACTTATATAGGGCGAGGTTGGCTTTTGTGTTTGTGGTGAAAGCCTGATGGGTCAGACAAAAAATTTCGTATCCGGGTAGACGACTGGGTCTCTCTGTTGTTGGCAGTAAAAGGCGGCAAACAAGATTTTTTGAACCAGTCCCCGGGTGACGGATGCAGGGAGTAAGCACTGGTATAATTACTTCTTACGAAAACTGTACATCTAAACTGAGTTATGGGTGAATTTATTTCGCAAGATTAGTTTTTTTTCTTTTTCTGCAAAAGTAGGTATTTCATTTCTTAACCCATAGCTCGAGTTTATTTTCATACGACGTACAAATGTTCTTAAATTCGTCTTGTGAGCGCGAAGTAGCATACCTTTCTCGGCCTTTTGGCTAAGATCAAGTGTAGTATCTGTTCTTATCAGTTTAATATCTGGTATACTGGAAATTCCAGTTTCGATATTAAATGAATTTTTCAGGGAGGCGACCCAACAGTTGTGCTTGCACAGCGGGAAGCCAGGATGGCTGCGGCATTGCACAACCCGCCTCGGACGTCCATCCCTTACAACCACACAAGTCGCGATCGATAGCCGTGAGAAATGTGACTTCAAGATACGCCATGCCATTTTCGAGTAAAGCTTGGGAATTTTGTAGCTAGTAAAGCTTGCGCACGTAGACGTTGGAACACAGATTTTACTTCAATTTCCTACAAACCTGTCCTGTCTCCGATGTTTCTCTTGCCGTGTTCGGGGAAACTAAGGGATCTTTCCATCTCGAACTTTACTTCTATCGACCTCAGGCTGTATCCTACGACCATCATCCACTTTACCATCCTAGATAGTTCCGTGTTCGTCACCTCAGATGTCGTTGACGCGAGCTTGCAGGTGTCATCCGTGCCAAGAAGTCTCTTGATGAGAGCGTTCATGGCATCGAGCACGTCAACACCAGCATCGCTCGTTAGGTCACGAAGATTTTCAGGCTCCATGCTTTTAATATAGTCGAGCAGCTCATTTTGCCGGTGATATGAGTCGTTTGATTTCCGTGTGAGACGCTCGACTTCCGCGCGAAGCGCCTCTATCTCGGACTCGAGCTCTGAAACATATTCAACGGCATCTGGCGTACCTTCGCTCAGCTCCACTGAGCACCTTGGAACTGCGCCCTTTAGAGATGCCCTGGTGGATAATAAAACGCTCTTCTGCAGCTCTAAACGATATTGTGCATTCCTAAACATGTAGCCCGTCATCATCATGCTAAACATCAGTTGTGCAAGATTCTCGGTGACACTGGATATTGACATGGTGAAGTACTCCACAGGAAGTGAGCCAAGTAAGCTTTTTATTGTTTCGCGCATCGCCTCTTCAACCTCGGGCGGAGCAAACTTTGAGAAGTGCTCGGAATGTTCCAGCTCTACCTCGTTGACGTACTGTAGTAGAAACTCTCGCTGCTTCTCTGCGACATGTGGTTTTACATCCCCAAGCTGCGTGTCAGGGACGCCTCTACTTGAGGGAACGAAGGTGCGGTCCTCGCCGGCTTCGCCCCTCAACTGACCGTCATGTGCTCGCATTCGGGCTAGGCGGAGATGATTTCGCCTTTTGACAACGCGTGTCCCGGGCATGTGAACGATAGGTGATAACCAGTATCTCCATGACACCCATCCGCTAAAGCTCATTTCGTCCGACGATTCCTCTCGTCAACTTTAAGGTCTTCCTGGTCGCGTCCAATAACTTGTGGGACACGAATTAACGAATTAGCTGATGACATATGAGTTCGTTCTTATATTACATACATACGTACGAGGTATTGATGATAATGGATTTTTCATGAAGATATTCATCATTATTATTGTCATAGATGATGAAAATAATGAAGCCATTGAATTGAATAAATCATGAAAATGATGAGTCCAACAAGAAGGCAGAAAATTGGATGGAGCAGAGTTTTTGTCGCTTCCCCACCGTGCTGTGCTCTCATTCCTCGAGGCCCGAACCCACGGAACCAGGGTGCCCTCGGCGCAATGTTGGCGTCAAGATTATGTGTCATACCGAGCAGAGCTAAACGCCTTCCTGAGGCTTCTTCTGCTGCTACTGGTGACACGAGCCAAAAGCTGCATCAGAGGTTTTTTTCGAACCCCCCCTCCCGCCGCCGCCGCAGGACGCGCACCTCAAGAGTGACGGCCATCGCCACAGGTGGAAAAGCGAACGAAAGCGAGGGTGACTCCGTGAACGATAAGTCCGTTTCGATTCAGGCTCTCGGATTAGAGGATATCGGCGTTGATGTGGATGAGCTGAGCAGGTTCGAGCCCCTCGCGTTGTGACACGCGAAAACCGCCTTTTTACCACGCCGCCTCTTCTCTCGTTCGCCCCAGTGAGATTCCAGGTCGGTTTAGTTTTGGCTGACCTTTTTCTTTTCTCTCCAACGACTTTGGATCACAGGGACATCGGCATCGTAGACAGTACAGAAACGATGGCGTTAAACCGTGAGCATGCGATTCCTGGGTTTGTTCGTGTCACAGATGGACGCGGTGGACTGCCCAAGGTCACTCTGACGCATCCAAGCGGAAGCTGCTGTGATGTTTATCTTCACGGCGCAAACATCTTGTCTTGGGTCCTGGCTAACGGTGGTGAAGTGTTTTACACACCCGACGGTACAGATTTCACGGATTTATCTGCTATTGAATGGGGCAATCCGTTTTGCTTTCCACAGTTCGGCGTGGGAGGTGAGCGTGCGGGCTCTCCTCTTGGTGAAAACTCAATTCCTGTCGACGGATTTGTGAAGGGAATGAAGTGGTCCATCGTCCAGACAGGCCTTCACGAGGACAAGCACGGAGAATTCCCCTACGTAACTATTGAGGTATTCGATACAGAAGCTACACGGGCAATGTGGAACCACAGCTTTCACCTCACTATGGATATCTCGTTGGAGCACACCGCCATTAACGTGTCTTTGAATGTGAAAAATACAGGAAGCGAATCATTTGAATGTGCTGCTGCGTTGAAGTCGCACGTCGCAGTTGCAGACATTGAGGAGCCGACGACCAGCTACATTGGACTAGAAGACTGCGTCTACTTAGACAACACGCTTCATCCGACAAAGCCAAGAGTGCGCTTCACTGACGAGACCGAAGACCAGGAATGGCTTCAACTTAAAGGTCTAACCGATCGAGTATACATTAACACCCACAATGATACCGGTGTAGAGGTTGGCACTGGCTGCACAGTCTTCTTGCGCGACATGTCTCCTCTTGGGGTCACCGGTTTCAGTGACCGTGCAGTTTTCAATCCATGGAAAGAGAATGATAAGGATAATTATCGCTGGTATGCGGGTCTCGCAATCGGCGCCATTGGTAAACTCATCAGAATTGAGCCAGAAACGAAGCATACGAGCGAAGTTAGATTTGAGGTGGTGGATATGGTGCGTACTCAGTCCATCCAGAAGAGAAAGGACGTACACGAGAAACATGCTTTGCGCAAAATGACCGAGCGACCGAAGTATGATCTCTTGGCTGATGAACTGCCTTCCGATCTTCAATAACGTATGCGCTTTCCAAAATCATCTACGCATATTGTAATCAGCGAGCGAGTACAAGATGTTGTAGTGCTTGTGAAACTTAAAGATGTTTTTTACAAGTATTTCGTTTTGGATTCCTGTCGGTCGCGTGCTTCCTTGAGTGTTACGACGGCGGCCTTGCTTTTTCCATCTACGACTGAAAAGACACCGCAGTCCTTCAGGTGTGATTTCACTTTCGCCTGGTATTCTGGCATCCCTTGTGCATGTCCATCATCATTCAGAGACATCTTCCTCGTAACTTTTTTGAGTAGATCAGAAAGATCCATGGAACCACCGGCTTTCTTGATGATCTTCTTAGCAACCTTCACTGTTGTCGGACCATCCAGCGATTCCTTGACCATCTCTGTGCAAACTTCTCCCTCGACCCCTTCCTCCAAATTATCAGAAAACTTGAACCTTTTCCCCACGAATTCGCTCTTCAAAGAGTTCACAGTCGTGGTACCCACGCCGAGACCCCTTTTTCCCCGATTTGCCCCATCGTGGGCTGCAAGTGCGAGTTGCTCTTGATCAGCTTCGTTAAAGCCTCGTTCGCGCCTGTCCACTTCAGCGACCTTTTCCTGCGTCCCACTCCCATGGTATCCAGATGGGATGAATCCGACTGCCCATCCCCACCAATCTTGAGGGGGTGGAGGGATCGTGTGAGGCGAATTCGTAACGAGATCCGTAGTCTCGGGTGGCAACGTCGGCGACAATATCTTCTTTCTCTTTTCCTCGCGTTTTTCGCGTTTCCGCTTCTTCTCTTCTTTGCTTTCCCTCTGCACAGCGTCGCTTTTGTCCGCTTTGGCTTTTTCAGCGTTATGTCCTCCACTGCTGTACATGGGCGTAGGAGCGGCTGAGAATCCTCCGACACCGCCCAAAATAGCGTTCAAGTCCGTTGCAGAATAGTTTTGAACCCTTTTCTGCGACTCTCTCTTCTGGTATCTACCTTGATGTGCCACCGACGTCCTGCCCGCTCGAGCTGTTTTCTTTTTTACCCCCTGTCCGACAACGTCGGAACGCACGTGAGCCTGCTTGTTGTTCGTGCCTTCGTTCGATGCCATCGAGGTATCAAGTGTAGTGTACGTTTGATTCAATCCCTTCAGAATGGTTTCGAAGGATACTGCGTTCAAAGTCCAGTCGATTTTCCCGGAAGAGTCAGACCTTGCATCCGCTCCTATCCCTGAGTTCACCGCTCGCTTTTTGGCGTGTATGTGTTTCACGAGTCCGGAGCCGCTCTTCCCGATGCCCTTTCCTTCTTGCCATCCCATTGAGGCGAGCATGCGCATTCCGAACCCATCTCTCTCGACGCCCTGGTAAAGGCGTCCGCTGCTAACGGAGTCTGTCATGGACAGGACAGCAAAACTTTTTACCGGGCGGCGCCGCCGCCAAGAATGGAGCGAAACCCGAGCGCGAGTCTCTGAAATTACTATATCTTGCCAATTATATTTATGTTCATCTCAGAACGAACGAAGTTACAAAAGGTACTGGACACGACACCCGCTCCACCATTTCTACGACTGCCGGTGCGTCTTTCGCGGTGGTTAGGAACGGCAGAAGAGTAGCTGCCGTGTAGTCGAATAGAGCACGTGCGTACGATCGAGCTTGAAACACATTATCCAGTGAGACATCGGTCGAACTCGAAACGATTCGCACAAAGCTTATTTGCGGGTCAATTTTGTTCAGAGCCTCTTTCAATCTGCGTTCGGATGACATGTTCGCCGCATCAGCTGGTGCGGGTACAGACGTAGGTATGGAGTCGAAAGGTGTTGTGTCTTCTCCCAATGATCTTCACGACGTTCTCGATCCCGTCCAACTCGGAAAGGGGACTTGCTGGGAAGCGACGGAGGAAGCTCCCCAGTTCAACGCCGAGCAAGCATCTGAACAGTCTGCAAGGACTTTGCAAGAACCAAGACCAGCAATAAACCCCCTGGAGCCTGGTTGGATGGGAATCGGCGAAGACGATTTTAACAACGGATTTCATGGTGCGCGCGAAGGAAGGTTTGTTTCTGCTGGTTCATCATCGCCGCGAGATGTTCTGCAAGGCCAAGAAGGCCACGGTGACTCCCTGGCCACTTTGCGTCGCCAGGGTGCCATGAAGATAAAGTGTGACAGTGTCTGGGATGAGTCACGAGAGTGCAGTGCTCTCTTAGATCTGAGATGGATGGAGGACAACAAAACGCAAGTTAAATCACTGAATGGTCACTTTGCTTTGCTGCAGCAAACGCTTCCACATGGCAACCAGCTGAGCGTTACAATGACAGAAGAAAATCTCCAAAATCTGGGCGACGTATCGTTTGGACAAATGCTTTTGGATGTTGATAAGTCGTTCAAGGGTTCATGCGCACCCTACCAAGAACTCGGTTCTTCACAGCGCGAGCGTCTCTTTCTACGGACACTGCGTTCGCGCGTACCATTGCGAACGTCTTACCTTTCTTCTGTCGCACTTGACGCGCTGAGTGCACACGCAAGTTCGGGGTATCGACCTTCAGAAAATCCCCCCCCTGCGCACCTTTGGGAGCCTTCTTCTGTTGCATGTAGCGAGGGATCGATACTACGGAAGCTGCTTGGCACCTGTGAACGTCGCTGCACTCCACAAGATCAGCTGATAAAAGTGATGTCAAGTAAAACTAGAGACTCTGATGAGCAATCTAATCTACCTCCAAGCATCCGTGGTTTGCTCTGGGGCGCAGGTATCATCTCTCCGTGGCTTTACTTAATGAACCCAGGATCAGTGTTCTGCTGTCACATAGAGGATTATGCCTTCGGTTCCGCGAATGTCATAATTGCACCTCCTGGATCCCACACATGGGCAGCGTGGTATTCTGTACCTCGGCATGACATAGGTGTCCTTCATGAGTATCTGCGTGAAATGCTCGGTGACGAGTACACTATCGATTGCTTAGAGCAGCGAAAGATTTGGCTTGATCCAGCTTCTGTATCAGCGTGGACGAGCAAGGAAGGAAAGCGCATTCATGTATATCGTCATCTTCAAGGACCCTCTGAGTATATCGCTACGGACTACGGTTCCGTTCACTGGGGTGTGAATCTCGGGATTGGCTGGAAGGCGGCGGTAAATTTTGCGTTTCCAGATTGGCGGGAAGCAGCACAAGGTATTCATCTTGAGTACAAGAAGTTGGAAAAGGCAACGGGACAGAAGCGGAGTTACAGGTCTGTGCCAGATTTCGACTCAAAGAAGTGGGACAAGACAATAAGTGCTGACGAGATTAATGGCACTTGCTAAACACTTGCTTGCTTTGCGTTCACACTCTTTACAATCAAATCGTTACGAGCTACGATTTTTGTGACGCTCCAGCTTTTTTCGGGGAGAGAAACTGTGCATTAGCAAAGAGGTGAGGAGAGATCCTGCAATAAAAGCCAAAACCATACTCTCACGGAAAGATAACTTGGATTTTGGTCCAGCGGCTGCGTGTAATTCAACATGGACAGCCTCGGCATGTACTCCAAGGGGCTCCTGAATTGCTGCGTCGACAAACTGTGCTTCGATTTCGGTCACCTCCTGTTTTGGTGACGATGAAGGCGACTGCTCAATACTATGAGCAGCAGGTGTGTTTGGTGGACAACAGTCTTCTTGACAGCTGACACTACATAAGTTGCATGACTTCTGGCATTTTTCGAGCATGAATCCTGGATTGTTGTCACACTCCCCAGTCGCAGCCCAACCACAACAGTCAGTAGAGATCTCTGTGCAACTCTCGTGCGTTTTCTGTGAACCTCCCCCCCTAAGTCGTTGTAGAAGCATTTCTTCTGCTTGCTTGCCCTTAAGCTCTTGACATAAGACTACACCATTAGATACATCCTTACTACAGCTGTATGATTGCTTTGGAGGATCAGGGAGGATTTCACCACAAAAGCTTCCCGACCACCATTTTGTAGCTTCATATAGACTCTGCGCCACAGTGAGAGCCACTGTTTTCCTTCGATATTCCTCAGTTCCCGGCTCTTCACTCAGCTCCTCTGGTAGCATAGGCTTGTTAAAGACTCTGCCGGGACATGTCGTGAAATCACTTCGACCCATGTACCAGTGCTTATCAAATGCGTATTCATCCACATTGTATGTGATTCCATAGTGTAAAACGGCAGGCCATGGTTCAGGTGGTGGTGAATATCCTGGATATAACATGACGTTGATCGAAACTTTAAAGTTCACACCAACTTCCGCACACGCAAATACGTAACCGTACATCTCAGATATCCATGGTGGTCCAGACTTGCCATTTGCGTTGAAAATATCACCAGTATTGCTCCAACTTTGTGGGTCTTGGCGCACTTCTTCAGTCCAGTAAAGCCAACGGGGAGCGACTTGCTCGAGATCTTCGCGGTGCATGACCGTGAATCCACCAACTTGTTGTGCTTTGTCAACATTTGGCACCCTTTCTTTCACCTTCATGAAATTCTCCTTAAAGATACCTATGAGATACCCGTAATGTGCAGACACAGGACGTCCCTTCTCCACACCAAGCATAGCTGCGGTAATCGCCTTGCGAAATACCATGTCCGCATCGAGTACGACGATGTAATCTGCAGTAGGTTTCACATGTAGCAACCAGTGCATGATGGAATAAGGTTTATTATAAGGTGAGTATGAGTCCTTCGTCCGGGGATGGACAGCATAGTTAGGATGTACATGCGTGTCAGGAACGATGTGGACACCAGGAGGCGGATTCTTGTCGCACGCCATCAGCCGGGTAAAACCTCCCATTTGCTGTACCTTACGGTGGCTGTACATCAGACCAAGTGATTGCCAATCGAAGTAAGGATTGCACTCTGTAGAGAACACCGTGTGAAGTGTTGGCAATGGCGCCTCATCCGAGGAAACAGGCCACGCCCATAAAACCGCGCTGATAATGAGCAAGGTTTTCTTCATCTCTTTTGGCATCATCCTCCCCGAAACACGGAATGGATTATGGCGTGCACTCGTGTTCCTTCGTCGATACCCAGTTCCTCGGTTCTCTTTCTTCCCTTCCGGGCGATGCAGAGCGTTTGCGTGTTGCGTACCTCCGTAAGCACTAGCTAGCTACTGGCTACGTAACCCCCGCATAACAAGAAGAAAACCGTACACCAGGTCCCAATAAAGGTATCAGTGTCCATGGCTTTTACGAGCTCTCACTCAACAGGAGGGAGTGCATTATCGCGGCTTATGTTGGTTGTTTCATTCGTTCGTTCGTTCGTTCGTTGTACCCCATCAGACCGTGAATTAACGTGATTTAGCGTGAGGATTGATAGGAACAATAACCTTCGGTCGTTTTCACCTATCAACGCTCGCTACATGTCGTAAATTGACGGTCTGAATGGCACTACGAAAACGAATTTTCTAAAAACGTTCTATTTTTTTCTTAGAATTATTAGAACGTTTTTAGAACGTTTTTAGAATTCTAAAACTCGGAAAATTTAGAATTCTAAAAACGTTCTACTTTTTTTAGAACGTTTTTAGAACGTTTTTAGAAAGTTCTAAATCGTGATTTCGTCGAGTTAGAAGGAAAAACACCAGTTTTGAAGAATTAGAACGTTTTTAGAACGTTTTTAGAAAATTCGTTTTCGTAGTGTGGTGGGGTACGTGCGTAGATCGATAGCTACTTTATTATTCGACGATGACGACGAACTTAAAAAATGTTTGAAAACAACAAACACAGTTAACCCCTCCTGGATGGCACAACCGCACGACCGATGAAATGAGAGCAGCACGTTTCATCGGCCGACTAATAGTTGTGCAGCTGCTTGCTTATCAACTTGTGGCTCTCCACACGTACGACTTCTGTCCGAAGGGATGCGGCGCAGACAGCGGTTATGGTGTCTGTGAGGTGCGCTTTCTTGGTGCGCTTTCTTGATTTCCGAAGGAGTCGTTGCTTCAAACTGACTCCTCTATACGCTTGCGATGTCGTGGCCGTGGCATCGCCATGCATGATGTCGACATCGTTCGCCCAGCTAACGCATGATCTCGATGCTTACTATTTCTTGCAGGTTGACGGAACGTGTTCGTGCAAACACGACCGTGCAGGCGTCGATTGCTCTCTGGTCCGCACACTTTTTCACTTCTCTCACTAAACATGTCTGTCTTTCCGCCCTTGCATAATAGTACTGACAAGTGAGTTCATCTTTCATGCATGTATCCGAACGTACATACCCAGACTCGATCAGGACTTAGTCTTCAAAAGAGGCGCGATGATACGTACGGCTATGTTTACACCACTTCATCCGGTGTTGAAGGCGATCGTTTGGCCGCGGATGTTGCCCACGACACAAACAAACCTGGAACTGTGTACGCTTTGGTTTACGACGAGCAAGGCTATGACTCCGTTGTCGAAATCACATCAATAGCAGATGCCGATAATACGGCTCCCGGTTGGGGCGATACGGGTCCCTCGCGACCCGGAAAAACCGATCAGCCCTTTCCCATGTATCCCGATGATGAATCTTGGTGTGGAACCGGGCTAAACAGTAACTCCACAAGTTGTGCTAACCAAAGTCATCCAGGTGGTCAGTCCATGCATGGCTGGAATTCCGTCGAACAGACTGCTCATGGATGGGTTGGGCCGGGTGGATATCGCTCACTCGCTTTAGACACATCTGGAAGCTACACGCATGTATATGCTGCTTTAAACATGTGGAGATCGGTCGATTCAGACTATGAGTTTCACTTCCGGATTTTTCGCTGGGATGGCGCTGCGACAACACTTGCAACAGAGAATGATAGGAACGCGAGCTCTAGCTATGCTCCGAGTGGTAACGGCAACTGGACGCTGGATGCAATGACAGTCAACCAAAACGAAGCCACGCTACTGTACAAGATGACCCCGAAAGATGCCGGGACGAAATCAATCGTTGGGATTCTTCAGTACAACGAGCAAAGCGAATCTCTTTCATCTGTTAAGTCGTTTGAGATATATGCAGACCTGATGTTCGAGACGTGCGAAAGCTGCTTGAATTTCAATGATGCTTTCCGATTCACCGCTGCTGCGTTCAGCGCCGACCACAACACCGCTATTTTCGTTGGGTCTTCAAGAATTGCAAGAATTGAAGAAGGCAACGAGTTCATGTATTTTCCGTCGATTTTCAAGTTGAATGCCACGGAGAGCAGTTTCAACGGTGCTGGGGAGGAGATATACTTCAACGGCGCCAACAACAGTGATGGGGCAAGGCGGCCTGTCACTGTTCCGGTGGAATGCGAAGGAGTTGTTGACTCGAGACAAGGTCGATTCAGTACTTTTTCATCCCTGGTAATCAATGGTGACTTTGGATATGTTGGGACAGCTGCTGCAGGTTGTGTTGCTGCAGACTGTACAAGAAGGGCAGGCTGTATATGGATGTTTGACTTAGACTTCGAGGATGAGGAACAACTAGACGCGCCTTTAGTATTGTCTGGAGGTAGCCCTGGAGGACTAGGGGAAATCGATGTCCACAGTATGACAATTGAAAGTGATGGTACCCAAAATGGAGGGTTTCTCTACGCTTTAACGGGTGAGCCGCAGACAATGAGTTCCAGAATCGTGAAAATTGAAATCGGAGGGAGCGATGTTGCAGACTCTTGCACTTCTGGGTGCTTCCGGCGTGTTGCTTCATTTCTTGCTTCAGAACCTACACGAGCGTTGACTTTTATTCCTGATCTGAACGCCATACTGACAGCTTCTTCAAATCCGACGACTACGACTTATAAACGGTATTCTTCATCGGAAGTATTATCGCTGTCCCCAAAGTATGGACCGGCTTCAGGTTCGAGCACCTTGATCACAATAAAGGGAACAGGATTTCCTGTGCATAGCACTGCAGCTTGTCGATTTGGACATAGTAATGTTTCAGGCGGTGATAACCCAATCGATGGCTGGGTATCAGCGAACGTCGTCAGCAGCACCGAAATACATTGTTATGCACCGTCTTCTGGACAGGTATCACCTACATCAGGATCCGGTGCAGTCATCACCGGACTAGCTGAAGTTCAGCTATCCTTTGACGGCAACCCTGGGAGCGGTTCCGGAAGCTCGTTAGACGTGTATGAAAGCTCTCTATGGACAGACGACCATGTCTTTTACAGGTACTACACATCACCGCGTGCAGCTGTTGTGCTGGTAAACGGGTACTTTCCTCCAGCTGTGATGTATACTGGTGAAACATCGGATCGTGTCCCTGGCATAGTCATGCTTAGGGGAGGACCGTTTATTTACACTGGCGCTGGTCAACTTCTTTGTCGGTTCAACGAAAATGCAACTTCTGATCAAAACGCCACCTTCATCTCCTCAACTGAAATACACTGTCCTATATGCGAAATAATGGAAACTAGCGATGGTGACAACCGATGTGGGCAGATGTCGAATGCAAACAGGTTTGAAACAGACATGAAAATGCACTGGTTGCCAGACGAGGACCCTCGCGAAGTTGAGGTTTCCTTTACTCTTAACGGTTTAGACTTTCACACGGCCGGGACAAGCTTGACGATATTAGGCAGTCCGCAACAACTAACCGTGGCACATACACGCACAATGGTCCATAGCCACTATACTTCTGACACAGATTCTTTTGATGATGGCAACATGACACTGGATAACTTTGATATTCAAGTGATTGATATGCACGGACGTGCTGTAGAAAACGACTATGGAAACGGTGGGACTACTGGACTCACCGTGTCTTGCGAAATCACAGCTGTGACTTCATCTCAGGTGACCTCCTTACAGCTTTCTTCAGCAGTCGGTAACACCACTTACGGATCACTGATTATCGCTCCACGGTTCGACAATCCGCTCAAAAGTGGAGATTATGATTTTGGATTCAATTTGCGGGACTGCACTGTGAATCCTTGCGAGGAAGTGATTGCGGCAAGCTCGCTAACTTTATCTGTCCTACCAGGAACTGCAACACAGATTTTTGCCAGTTCAGGGACAGTTTCTGAAGCAGCGTCTGAAATTCCAGATGACGTCATTGCAAGACCTGCATCTGCTTCCGTCGATATAGGTGTGATTTTTGTCATGATACTGGATACCGCTGGAAACCAAGTACACGCACATGATGGGTTGAGGCACTCCATTGGGGTGCGAAGTACTACAAACGATACCGAAAGCGGCCATGACGAAAGGTTAGAAAAACGCACTGCCGGAGCACTACTGACGGGCACCACAGTGATTTTAAGCACAGATGGCGTTGCTATCTTCAAGGATTTATATTTTATAAGCCAGTCTGATTCGCCGACAAGAGGAGAGAATGGGGAAGATTCCACTTATTGGCTTCAATTCGACGCGAGCTTGCCAGGGCTTGCAGCAGACATGAGAGCGTACTCGACTTTGCTGTTAACTATTTCACCGGGTGTGCCCGCGTATTTGAATACTTCGCGCTCGGAAACAATAAACGTTACCTGCGACTCCCCCCTTCAGCTTGTGCCAAATGATATTGTTGTGTATCTTTACGATGGAGGAAATAACATTATTAAAGACCATGCAAGTCGCACTGTTGAGGTTAAATCTGGCACGCAATCTGATCTCGTGCTCTCAGGAGCCGTTGAAGTGTCTGCTTCTGAAAATGATGAAGCGTTGTCCTTCTGGTATTTTCCTGAAAATTCCATCTCTGTTCAATGTAAGGAGACTGGCTCATATTACATGGAATTCAGCGCAGTCGAGGTTCAGCCCGCGTCTCAAATGATTGAGATGCTACACGGGGATGAAGGATACAGTTGGCGATGCGATGAGCTAGAAACTCAAGGCAATATTGTCTCTGCTGTAAGTGTACAAGTTGCACCCTTTCGCTTGAACCTCGTAGACGGCGGAGGAAACACGGTGGGTGTTCGTGATGGAATAAATCGAAAAGTAAGCTGTTCATCGAACACTGCGTTACTCTCCAATATCTCTTCATTTGAAACCGCTGCTATGGGCTACGCTGATGTAATAGGCTTACTCATGTTGAAGCCATCTGTGGGTGAGCATGTCATAAAATGCGGCGAGTTTGGCAACGTCGATGGCAATATTACTGAAGGAGGCGAACTCACCTTATATGTGTCAAGCGGGACTCGTGAGACACTGGTCGTGCAGACAGCACAGCAAGCGAACGACACTACATACGCATCATCTCTTGGCGCCGTCGATGTCGACACCTTTTCAATGTATGCTTCTTCTGATCACATTGTTCCACTCGACATTTTTTCTATACGAGTTGCCGACGGCGGAGGGAATTACCTCTCCGGCGCTTTGCCAGCCTACAATAGCACTGAAACAAATATGCTTCAAGATGTGCGTATTGTTTCTGCAGCTTTGCATGGGGAATCGCTATCAGGATTCTATCCATACATAACGAGAGTCAACAGGCGGCTGGCTCGAAGCGAAGTGCTCATCCGCAATCCGATGCATACGCTCCAGACCGATGATGATGGCATCTCTGTCGCGTTGTCGGACGCTGACAATAAGGCATCTTTTGAATCTCTGGCACTGTATCGCCCTCCTCTCGGAACTTTCACACTGGCGTTCAATGTTGCACAAGATGCTTTGTTGAGCGCGGCTGTCTCGGTCCATCTAACCATTGTTGCCGGGCGAGCTCATCATGTTGGTATTGCTGCCCCGTGCGCTGAAAGAGAGACATGCGACGAAGCCACTACTCTTTATGATGACGCTGATTATCCTTGCACGTGTGCAGTGTATGCTGCATCAGAAATCGTTGCCCTTTCACCACTGCGCGCTTATGTATTGGATGGAGGTGAAAACCGACTGTTAACATCTTACAGCCCATCTTGTGAACCCGATACCGGAGCTTGTAGTGCGCAACGCATAACGATTCAACATAGTCCTGACACTACTGGACTTTGCCAACTTGAGGAAACTGCTTTGGACGGAGCAAGCTTAGGATGTGATGCGACTCAGCCAACCGAGTTGTCCTGTGCCACTGTTGATGACGAGTGTCATTTTTCAAACCTTGCTTTACTTAGCCCAAAGCAAGCAGACTCGGGGGACCCTCTCTTGCTGACTTTCACCTCACCAGGACTGATTAGTGCTAGTTTTGGTCTTGAGATTCTACCAGGAGTCGCGGTAAAGCTCGGAATTCTTTCACAGGGTTTACAGTCAACTGCCAGATCTTCTTTTGCGACACCGATTGACCCTTTGAGTATTCAGGTCGTAGACATCAGTGGATCTCCTCTCAATGGATCTGATACGCAGCAAAGAGAAATCACTATGTCGTGCAACACAGCAGATATAGTTTCTTCTGTTCTGCTGCAAACAGACGATGAAACAAGCAGCGTCCTCTTTGATTCGATTGTCCTCTCATCTCCGGAAAGCGGCACCCATGAACTTTTATTTTCGTCCGTTGGGCTGGAAGCAGTGTCGTGGAGTGTGGTCGTCACTCCAGGAGAACCAGTTCGCCTGCAAACATTCGAGCATGCGACGGTTGCTTACACAGCAACAATTCTTTTGACGGTCATGCCGATTACCGTAAGACTTTACGATGCAGGAAACAATTATGTCGGCTCAACAAATGACAGGGCGAGAACACTCTTTGCAAATATCACGGCTGGTCCAACCGTGTATGAAAGTCCCAGTTACACACAAGTTACCGATGGTGGTGAAAACTTAGAGTTGGTTCAAAAAGGTTTTGGCATGGCTTTATTTGATTCTATTCAAGTCCAATTTCCCTTAGTTGGATCTTATAATATCACATTTGGGGGTGACGGCCTTACTGGCACGGTTGCCTCGTTTTCCGTGCAAGCTGGCGCTCCCCACATGTTATCTGTGCCAGCATCACATGTGATGCTTGACGGCAGGCAATACGATTTGCAGACGAGTTATTCGTCAGATCGCGTGCTTCTTATAGGTACATTTGCGGTTCTTGTGATGGATGGCGGTGGCAACCCAGTCGGTCAACTGGACGTCGATTCGTCCGGAGCCGGGTTGCGTCGAGAAATCGAAGTCGTAGTGAGTGGCTCTCTCGTTCAAACTTCTACAAGTGAACTCGACGCCCAAAAAGTGTTGTTGACACCTGGCGGTGCAGTTGCTGTTGATGTAGCAAGTGCTTCAACAACTACTTTTGCAGTCAGTATAGGCAGCAGTACATTTGGAGAGGCCCGTATTGATGACCTGGAGCTCATTAACCCACGACTGGGCGCATATAACATCACAGTAAAATCTGCCGATCTGGTATCCTTCACATTTGAGGTCATCGTGACTCAAGGCATTCCTTCTAGCCTTGATGCGTGTGCTTGCCTAGAATGTAGACGCAGAATTACAGACGGTGTGTGTATGGATACGAAGGCATATAAATCGAATGTCCGAGTCTCTATCCGTGAACTCCTTGTAGTGATGCGCGATGCTGGAGGATCTCTCTTTGGGACAAGTTCTGAGGTAAATGAAAGGCGAAACGTCACCGTTGAGTTGATATATGGAAGGCACCTCGTCACAGGTCTGGAAACTAGATACACGTCAAATGAAACTATAATTTCAAATTCAACTATGATGACGTTAGAAACCAGAAATGGTGCTGTTGCGTGGTGTAGTGATGGACAAAGTATTTCACCAGCACCGCAGTTTTGTAGACCGGCAGATGATGCGTCTATTGAAAGTTATGACACTGTGATGGACAGGTATACTGCTGAGAACGTGGGCACTTCAACGGGGCCTGTCACTGGCAAAGGTGAAGACTATTACGGTATCAGCCCACGACCACAGTGGACGGGCAAGGCACTCAGCATTGATCTAGATCTTCCACTTGCTGGTGTATTTGGATTCAAGCTCTCGAGTTCGTGTGCTACGCAAGATGAATGTTTTTCTCTAAGTGCATCTGGGCAGACACGTGAGCCCTACCAAGAACTATTGTTTGACGTCTTGGAAATCACCATCACGCCGGGAACGCCACATACAATCGATTTTTCTCAGGCGCCTCCAGATCGCTACGACAACGATGTTGCGATTGCTCCTGCAATACAGTTAATCGCACGCGATGTTGCTGGAAACACGTGCGATGACTTAAACACGATTGCGTCGGTGACTGTTTCGCCCCAAGAACGTCGTTTGCACGGACAAACAACCTCTGTTATTAATGGCATCGCGACGTTCTCGAATTTTAGACTTCATGGCGATCGAGGTACAGAGTATTCTCTTCAATTTTCCCTGATAGCGTGGAACCTGTCTGTTAAGCACTCCTCATTTCTTGTACTGCCTTGCAACACTGTCAAACCGAACTCTCGAAACAATGGCCTTGGCCAGTGCGAATGTGTTCCAGGCTATACTGAGGACATTACAACCCAAGAGAAAGGTGGAACTGGATTTACTGAAGGTTTGACTACGGTGTCTGCGTTTCCGACACTTTATGACCGAATTATTCTAGAACGCGAGAAGTACATAAGAGCGTTAAATCCTTATGGGTCCTGCGTTCCATGTGCGAATGGTTTCTATAAACCTCTACCAGGCCCACAGAAATGCTCAAAGTGTCCACTTCAGATGGATACAACATTGAAGGAAGGGGCACCAAGAGGAATATGGACCACATTATCTGGTGAAACACTTGCAGGATTCCTAGGAAACCATGATCTGAACTCGTGCCACTGCGTTGTTCAGCAGAACGTGACCAGGCACTTGACTAGTGTTGAAACATACCGTGCGTCTCCCCACGAAGATTTTCGCTGCGAGCGGTGTCCTCAAGGCGGTTTATGTAACGGGCTGCCAAAAGCACATATAAAAAGTAAGAAAGGCAGATGGCGAGCCAGCTTAAACGCAACTCAAATTTACACTTGTCCAAATGACCATGCTTGCCTTGGGGGCACAGAAAGTGCATGTTCCGTAGAGTATGAGGGTATTTTATGCGCGGTTTGCAAGGATAGTCATGCTAGAAATACCCTGGGTGGCAGTAGTTCGCCGACGTGTTCACGGTGCACGGCGAAAACGATTGGCGGATTTGTACTGGTGATCCAGCTTGTGATTCAAGCTTGCATACTCACTGCGATATTCAGATTTGCAGTTCGCAAACAGAATGGATCTATTGGCTTGTGTCGGACACTCCTCTCACACTTCAACATGTTGGCTCTCTTCAACGACGTCGACCTAGGATGGTCCAAAGCTCAATATATGCTGTTCAAGATTGCTGAAACAATTTCAACCCCATCCATACGTAACTTTGAAGTGGACTGTCTGTTACAATGGAATCACTACCAGTATACTGGATTTTACACATCGATGCCAGGTGTAATCATGCTCTTGTCTGTGTTTTGCTACCTTGTGTTGATTGCGAAGGGCGTCTTGCGACGAAAGCGGGAATTTCTCGATGAAAAACTCGCATTACAGGAGCAGATAGCCGCACTGCGCAGGAAAGGGAAGGACATCACTAAACTTCAAGAGGCGCTCGAGATCATGAGTGTCAAACCCGATTTTTTTCTGAGCCTCAGTGCGAGGGGCGCCCTCAGTCGCACGGGCGGCAAATGGGAAGATGAGGATGGAAATATTGTGCATGGTCCTTCTGATGCAGAATTCGCTCAGTTTCCGGCCACATCGTATGACATGACATTCTGTTTCTCTCTGGTTTTTATCTACTGGTCGTGGATCACCATAATAAAACATCTCGCACAGCTAATTCGTTTCCGACGTATTTCTGGTGCTGGTTCTTTTTTGTACGTTGACCTGAGCATCAGTGCCGACACGACACTCTATCAAGGATGGCTCGTTGTCCTTGTGACATTTCTATTTGCGTACGCATTTGTCATTCCTTACTACGTGTTCCAATGTCTTCGTCGTGAGAACGACCGCCTTCACTGGCTGTCGACCAAAACCCGCCTGGGATTCCTTTTCCAAGGGCTGAAGCCTGAATATTACTGGTGGGAATTTGTGGTGATGGGACGCAAGCTCGCTCTTATGGTGATCTCCGTGATTCTTCCAGAACGGCCTCTGACGGCAGCATATTGTGCTCTTTTCGTGATGCAGGCTGCGGTTGGTGTCCATCTTATTTGTGATCCGTTTCAATCGAGCCGGCAGCAGTCGTTGGAGTTATTCTCGCTCGTCGTCATCATCTTCACGTATCATATTGGGATCCTCGTGCAGACGAGCAAACATGCGTTACAATCAACTGGATTTCATGTTTTCTTCTCTGTGTTACAGTTCACGATAAACGCTGCAGTCGTGCTTTGTTTTTCTGTCTTTGTCTTCAAAGACATGATGTTGGAATCCATAACATCAAAGGTCACTGTGGAACGGTCGAAAGTGGAAGCTGAAGATGATACCCGACACGAAGTGGTTCACGAAGAACTTCTTTCTGCTAGGCCTCAGTTTAGATCCCTTCATCCACGCTTAGCTGGTGAGCTTAAAACAGCCATTGTCGGTGGCCGTGTCCGTAACACTATTGCACAGGCAGAGGTACCAGATTTGTGGATGAAACATGTCCAGTTGAACGTTAATCTTGAGATGTTGCGTAATAATTGGCGCGACGTGAAAAAGACTAGTGATGTGCCTCTTAAGAATAAAAGTCCAAAGGACGTTGCCTCTCGGAACAAGCAGATTACAGCTGAACGTGACGGCAAGCAAAATCGTGCGAAATATCTCGAGTATCGTCGAGATGCGAATGCTGTTGGTCGCGTTGAGTCACGGGTATCAACGCCAGCCCAAAGGGAATCGGAAAGCGGACATGAATCGATTATTTCTAACAGCATTCAAGGTGAACGAGTAAAAGCATCTAGTGAGATGCGCACTGACCCATCAAATGTCAAGAGGATAGGCGAGGATAAACACGACGATCGACATTCCAATGTACTGAAAGGAGACGAAAGCACGATCGCTCCGAAGTCCTGGCGCGACCGAATGGAGGATTCAGAGTGGCGCATGCAGCAGCGCATGCAATATCGCCGCAAACCAACTGATGACCAAACTAACCCTGCGAGAAAGTAAAGTGCGCTAATTACGTACTTTCGAGTTGGTCGGCATGTAACGTGCACTTTGTGTTTCGTGCGAATGTTACGCAGGTCAGGGAGTGGTTGCCATCGCAAAATCAACACTGACGGTTCCTTTTTGCGTTTCGTGCACCAAACTCAAACACTTTGTTTGTGAGTCCTACCTTGCTGGCTAGCTAGCTAGTAGCTAGCTAGAGCTCAAGTGGGTAGTCTCTATGCAGTGTGATATTACAAAAGGGGAGAACGAAATAACAGGATAAGTCGCACGTTACGTTGTCTTCATCGACGAAGAACAAAACTCGATGTAGGTTGTACGCGATGTTTTCTCTTTTGTTTGAATGAGAAAACACAAACAACTTTCTTCCCAGTCCGCAGTTCGGGTACTCGAGAAATATTCGCGGAACGTGCAAACTAAGCAAGTAGCGAAGAGCTTCTTTAGTGCAGTAGGCTGCATACTCTTAGATTGCATTGAAACGACGCTCAACCGAAAGTCGATGCAAAAACTAGTTTACTAAAAGTACAAGTCAATTCCATAAGGTCTTAGCCTCACGGCGTAGCTCTTGAACCACAGTAGCAAGAGCTTCTGGGCTCACGCCATTTTCACAAAGTGACACGAGTATTGCAAGGCTCTCTTTGTCGAGGCCACAGTCGAGCAGTTTTGAGATTTCGAAAGCGACTGGGTACGAGCGAGGGATATTGAGTGTCAGAACGTGTGGGCGAGAGCGTTACTGGCGTGTTTGGATGCGTGCGCGCCGCGACCCTCGTCATGAGACGGCTTCACGGTTTTCGTGTGGAGTGATCTCTCCCGGGCGCAAAAAGAAAGGGCCAGTCGGCCATTTTTGAAAGTGAAGGGCGAGAAGCTTCAGGGGCAGACTACTACGTACTGTCAAGAGTCTCCCTCGCATGATGCACGGCAAGAGCGTCAGTCATGTTGACGTGTCAATCCGTTTTCACCACGTGATCCACCAGTGTTCGTGGCGCGCGACAGTATGCAGTTTCCGGCGCGGACGAGTGTGCTTCTGAGGGCCTTTGGGTCTCCCAAGCGTTGCTAAAATTATCGTCGTATAAACTGATGATGTATGTATGTACGTACGTACACTACTTTAAAAGTTTACATGCAACATACATACATTAATACACGCATACAATAATAATAATAATGGAAACTAACATAATAATAAATGCATGCTACTACTTTATTAGCTATCTACTAGCTAGCTAGCTACTAGCTAGCTACTACTGCATACTACGAGCTAGCTAGCTCTAGCTAACTACATACTGCAGGTAGTAGCTATGCATTATTTGTTATTATTGTTACAACATACATTCAGCGCTCGTCCATCTTCGCGTCGTAAAGATCCATGATTTGATTACTGATCTCGTCACATGCCAGCTGTTCGATGCGGTAATCGTTCCACCAATCTTTTCGCAGATTGAGGGTTTTTCCGAGAAGCTTTGACGCTGCAAATGATTGATATGGGAATCGAGGAGATAGACACGTACTGTGAGTGAGCAATGTGGACTAGGGAAGAATATGATGTCGGAGGCTTTACTGTAGAGCGTGGCCTTACCAAGATAAAGTACGGCGTTTGCGATGTCAGAGGCAGAAAACTGAAGGCACAGCGTCGTTCGGAGGCTGTGAGGAACGTGGGAAGATTCTGTCAGCACACCGAGGCTCGTTGTGTTTAAGGAAATCGCGCGTTGTGCTTTATGGAGCATAGACATACCTATCATTCGCGAAGTTCCAAGCCACTTGCGTCAGGCTGCGGCTGCTATCTTCGGGCAGGTCTTGCGACTGGTTGAGCCGTTTCGCGAGGTGAAGGAGGTGCTTATACGGGTGCTCGACGTTGAAGTCGAAACCGAGTGTGTGGAGCAGTAACCTTTCAGCTTGCAAGACTCTCTCTCGTTGCTCCTCGAGTTGATCCTTTGCGGCGTGTGAGGGAAAAGAAAACAGAAGGGGTCAGATCGTTCACTTTCGCGGCACGCGTGAATTATGCAAAGCGGCGAACAGAAAGCCGTAGGGTCGAACCTTCTGGTGAATCTGCTTGAGCGCGCTCTCGTATTCGTGCTTGTGCTGCACGAGGAAACACACGCGAACGACCTCGTTTAAAGGTTTTGGTGTCTCTTCAACTTTTCCAGCAAGAAACAAGCATGCAGTCGCGACCACCTACGTGACGTGAGGGGTTTTAGTCAGCGAGCGAGAGAGATGGGACTGACGAGAGCCGCGCAGTTCTGGACGAACCCAAGGAGAAAGCAGGGATCATATCATGCTTCACGCACGTATCGGTCGTTCGCTGGAGCCCCATGAGAGTGGCTAGCAAAAAATCGGTGACAAAAGACCGATGCTGTTGCGATCGTCAATTGAGGCCTGCGAGATGTGAAGTGTTGAAAGTATCGTGAGCTTGGTTCCAGGTGCGCAAGTGGCGTGTGATGACGAGAAGAAGAAAACCGCACATTTTGAGCTCTATTCCCGAGTCCTTCAGGAACTCGCAGTACGACCACCTATACGAGGCTTCCAGCCGGCCATCGATACCATGCTGACGTGAGGGCGACGCTTCTTCGAGAGCCTCTCGAGACAAAAACATGTCGGGCGGCCACGCTCCCGCGAGCGCCACTCGTGAACTCGTGAATGAACGAAAAACCGAAATCATATGAGTACCAGCAGCGTAGTACATTCCCGACGACTCGCGCGACACCGCCCACGCGCCCACCGACCGGCCTGGCGGTTCAACAATAATTTGTCCTCGTTTCTAAAAAGATGATCTGGTCTGACTTTTTTCGGAGGGGCCTGCCAGATCCACGCGCGCGCTACGATACATGGCATACACACGAGCCGCACTTCAGATGGAGACATTCGACGAGCCTCCCAAGACCGGGACCACGATCGTCGCTTGTGTGTATGACGGGGGCGTTGTCCTTGGAGCTGACACACGGGTGAGCACGGGGATTTACGTTTCAAACAGGGCAAGCGACAAGATGACGGTGCTGGCGGATTCCACGGTGATGTGCCGCTCGGGTTCTGCTGCAGACACTGAAGCGGTCGCCAAAATTGTGCGTTATCACGTCGAACAGATCGGGATGGAGAGAGACTCGCCGCTCGACGTCAAGACAGTGGCTCAGATTTCGAACCAGATCAACTACCAGAACAAAAGCGCGAATCACGGCGCCGGTTTGGGCGCCTACATGATCATCGGCGGTTGGGACTCGAACATCGGCTCGCAAGTGTACAGCTGCACTGCGGGTGGCAACATGATTTCGACGAGGTGGACCACGGACGGTTCCGGGTCGACGTACATCTGGGGCTTCATGGATGACGGCTTTAAGGAAAACATGACTCGCGAGGAATGCGAAGCTTTCGTCACCGCCGCGATTACCCTCGCGATGTCCACCGACTCTAGCTCTGGGGGGTGCGTTCGATTGAACACGGTGAACGCCGAAGGAATTCATCGCAAATTCGTAAAGCCAGGCGAATTATCACCCGCGTACGGTGAACTCGCCGCGACCGTGCGGCACGGACACGTGGGAGCGAGCGGCGGTATGGTGTTGTAAAAGCGCGAAAGGTCCAAAAACTTCTCATGAAGTTAAATCGAACGCGCGGCCGTAAATGAAACAGCCATCGCGGCTACGTTCCTCTCGCTCTCGCTCTCTTCTTCGCTAGCACCACGGAAGCGAGCAGCGACCGTCATCGGGAGGGGGGCCGATCACGAACACGAAAACGAATAACAAAAAGAACACGGAGGCGATCCCGAACTTCGTGAATGTCTCGGAGCTCCAGGTATCCGCCACGCGATTCTCGTCAGCCTGGATGTCTTCCTTCGCGCTTCGCCCACTGTTCTTCCTGCGCGTTCGCGATAGGTACGCGAAGGAAACGGGATCGAGGTCGCGTGGTCAGAACGAGAGATTTTTCGCGCGATAAAAAAAACGGGACGAAGAAAACGCCGAGTACGGTTCCGGCGGGGTCTCGATTTTTTCGGGGCCGACGCGCTCGCTCCTCACCTCATCGTCGACCTGTCCACCGATCT
>JACLAA010002884.1_pt1 | contig 24296 bp, 19 predicted proteins | sample 8027891 | NCBI WGS metagenome assembly JACLAA01 (sample SAMN15724900, study PRJNA655200) | protist metagenome | isolation source: fluorescence activated cell sorting (FACS) single amplified genomes of... | place: Spain: Blaines Bay Microbial Observatory, Mediterranean Sea | collected 2016-01-19 | reverse complement strand
ACTTCAAGTGTACCACACAGCAACAAACTGTGTGCTAGCTACATCATAGATTTGATTGTCATTAATGAGGAGATGCCGTAGTGATTCTATTGACCTAGAGTCAAGGGAGCTTAGGATTTTACGGCCCTTCGCATCATGCATTGCAGCATTCATTACAGCTTCCCTTGCAGATAGGATGGCATCTGGCCGAGATTCAAGGACAGAATTCAAGAGTTTAATCGATTTTTGTTTTTCTGAGGCGAGGAGGATCAAGTACGTATCAGTTTCAAGTCTAGAAATGGCATCTGCAACCTCGGCTTTGTTACCTGGACCAAATTGCTTGACTCTTGCAGCTCTTGGGTCATTGTGTCTTTCTAGCTCGTCGATCCTCAAAGGCAAAAGAGCATCAAGCAGTGTGTTGCCTCCAAGAACAGTTGCCTTTGCATGATTACGTAGTCGCTCCTCTAGAATGCTAGGGTCTATGGCCTTGGGACTCTCGTTGTCCGCTGCAAGTTGAGTCAGGGGGTCCATGATCACAATGATTAAAGCACATGCTCTTGATTCAGTTGCACAGGCGTCTTTTGCCATAGAACCAACAATAACTTTGACATTTCGCCACCTGCCTCGCCGCCAGTCAGTGGCAGTATCAACGACAGCATCACTACTCAGTTCTTGAGGCGCAAAAGAAAAAACTGCAACTCTTTCCTGCGGCACCGAACTGTTATGGGCATCCTTAGTTTTGCGAGTATGCCTATCTTGCGTAGTTCTTCTATCCCCCCTTTTTGCAGATCGGGCAAGCTCGTCGAGGCCAAATCCAAGCAATCTGTGCATTAATATTAACGCATTGCGCTGGAAGATTGCCCTGTGCTCGGTGAACCTTGGAATCGCATGCGAGTGAAGTACAGTGCAGCCTCTGCCGCCTAAAATACCGTCAACAGCTTTGATGGAGGCGGCCGTAATTAGCGTAGTACCAACTGCATCTAATATGCTAGATTGTGTAATCACCTTCCAATGTGATGCATCGTACCCACCACATCGCAAGGGAAGAGGAGCATTCAAATTCTTTATGTGCCCTCGGCAATTTAAAGTCCCTTGGAGAGCTATCCAAGGCGCTACCTCGAGAAACAATGCTGTTCGAAGCGCTGGCTGGTCCATCGGATTCTGGATCAGTGAGAGTGCCAAAGACTCATGCCAGTAAACCTCACTCCAGCGCCGCAACACACGCCTTGAGCCATCACATGAGGAGACGGCCATGACACCCGTGTTGGGTTCTGGGATATCTCCGCCTTTTAAAATTCCGAACATGCGCCCAAGCATTGGCCGGTGATGTTCTGAAGGTGCAGTCACAAATGCAAACCAAGGACCCTCATCAGACACCATTTGAAATGCAGAGATCAGTATCGCGGGATCACAAACCAAAGTGTCCGCATCCAAAAAAATGGCGGCCGTACCAAAAGTTTCTAAAGCCAGTCGGAGTGCAACCATTTTGGCGCTGCGCAATTGGCGGACAGCCGCCCAAGCTGTCACTTTTGAGCTCCTTCGCTCCCTCTCTTTTTTTCTATTCAACTCGATGGTTGCACTCAAACTGTTGCCTTTGTTTCGTATTCTGGGGTCAGCAATAGTGAATGCTTCGAATTCGGGAAGAGATGTAAAATTCATACCTAGCCCATCTACTGATGCGACAAAATCCCACCAATAAGCTTGGCCATAGAATAATGCCTGCGATGCGGACAAATGCAGTCCGAAATCAGATGTCACCAGGAGGGTGCCCACGCTGTTATCCATGATTCTCCGCACACTGGTTGCAGAAACGGATGCCTTTTGAATTGTTCCATGGCCGACTGCAGCGTACACAACACCATACTGCATTGATATGAGGTTATTTGACGAACTAGAAGTAAACAGCCGTTTGTGACCAGGGGATAAGTCCGTTGTGACTCTTTCCAGGAAATTAGCTGCTTTTCGAGCCAAATTAAGGCAATGAGATATCATGGGTGATTCAATCAGTTGCGGCGTCATTTTTTTAGAGTCCCCTCTTGAGCCCTCGCGGAGGTTTGCATTTCTCCCCAGATCCTCGCGCGTTTGCCATTTCGTCCATTGCACATTATTCCCATTATTCCCTGACAGTACCCATGCGAAGATTCGAAAATTGAGGAGCAGGACAAGCGCCCTGACCAACTTCTCTGGCATGCTGACAGGGATCCTAAGAAATGCAACATAGCCGCATGGTGACGCTACGTGTGCGTGTCGGGTATCGCTCAGATGCTTCGCTCCAGCGCGGGGGTCCAGCCTGATCTGAGTAGCATACTTTCTAACTTAATACTAGTACCTACGGTGTACCGCAGTATGATATTAAGCACTCCACAGCGTACACTCAGGGAGGTACTTTGAACCAACTCGGATGAGTCGGATGAGTGCGAGTTTCTTGCACCGCTGCCCATCACGCGGTCCATTACGACGGGGTTGCGCCGGCTTGGGGTTGCCCGAGACGCAGCAGCCTATAGTAGTACGAGTGAGTACGCTGTATTTCACTATTAACGGCCGTGTCACGGTGATTTGCCAGTCAACTCTCTCTCTCGTTTCACCCGCGGAGTGCTCGCCAGCCCAGGGGCGGTTCGTTGCCAAAAAATGATCTAAGCGACGGGATTTTGTGCGGGGGGTGTCCGGGCGCCTTGTGCATTCAGCCACGGGGCCGCAACAAGCGTGAAGACAACCCAAACTTCCTGACCGCCCACCACTAGTGCGGCTGTGGAGCCCAAGCTGTGGGGTATGATTCGCACCAACCCGTGTCGGCCGGACATACAATGGCGCTGAGCGCGGGACTACTCCCAGAGCAGCATGAAGCGTGTGCAAAATACCGGCCATTCGATCAGACGCCGCTCAGATCCAGAAAATTTTCCTGCAGCTTCACAAATTAGCAGACAGGATACGAACAAGGTCGTTTGCATCTGCCCGTGCAGACGGACAAGGCTGCAGCGCAAGGCTGATGGCAGAATACATGGGCCCGATGAATCTCCTGGGTATTTTCTCAAGTATGGAGGGGAGGGGTTCGGAATGCACAGATGGCAGAGCACCGGTAAGCCACTGATAAAGGCAACAGCCAAAGGCCCAGACATCCGCTTTTGGGGAGACCGCGCGATATGATTGTAAAATCTCCGGTGCAATGAGATCTCTGGAAATCGTTCCGTAGTCTGATCGACCATGTGAATAGCCGCAGTGTCTTTCACGTGCGTCCAACATGAAGAGGAAGTCATCTAGAACCACGCGACCTCCATCGTCAAGGCATATCGCACCAGGATGAATGTTCTGGTGAATGAGACAATTTTGATGCAAGTTAGCTAATGCACAGACAGCTTGGCGGCCCCATGCTTGGAGCATTTTGGGATTAGACCATTGATTAATTGCATCGGTTACTGAAATCCTAGCACGAGAGGTCACAATAGCGACGAGCATGCAAATCTGACTACAGGTGCCGTGCAAATTGAAAGAACTAACCTCATGTGAGCAAAGGAACTGGATCTTAACAACACCAGGACAATGAAGGTTGTGGAGAGCCTCAGCAATTGACATTATATATTGAGCATCTGCAACATGCTGCAGCCGCAAAAAACGCAGAAGAAGGGAGCAATTTGTGGTTTTATCGTGCATGATGTGTCCTACGGGGCGGTCGCGGCCACTCTCAATGGTCTCGGTCCATTTGAGTCGTGCGAGGAATGGAATCACATTACGTCCATTGAGCTCGGCAATAAGTTCTTGGAAAGATCCCCGAGCTTTTTCTTGCTGCATCATAATAGTATGCTCGATGCTTTTCCGTATGATTCCTACTACAGCACGCATCTGGCATTCTTCCATGGTCATTTTTTGCCGTTCAGATTCAGCCAACAAAGCGTCAGGCTCGGCCGCACGAGAAGACCACTTTCCGATGTGGCTTAAGCTAGACACTGATCGATGAGACATCTGCAGAGAACTGTGGCCCAAGTAAGCCCATGGCCCATCAGCGCTATCTTCAGCCCATACCGGATTTGGCGTGTTCCACTTCATTGAGGTTCGACCAACCTCCCTGTTTTGGGCATAGATAATACAGTACATGTCTAAAGGTGTGACTTTTGATATTACGCCTTCGAGCAAAGCCAGTTTGTTGGTTTTTAATTGTACAATCGGCTGATGTGCGATGTCATCAAAGTACGACGGAGCCAAATTCTTTGCTCTCAGGATGCATAAATGCGAAGTAGTATTTCCAGCATGATCCGACTTTAATCTTATGACAAGTGCTGGGCGTCGGCCAAGCCCTGGACTCAATTTAAGTGCCAGTGGTGTTGTTGGAGGGTACGATAGGAAAGCATCTGGAATGTTCACATGAGCAAGAAGGCGGTCCTCGCCACAGTGAGCCTGAGCTAGGAGAGCAATGCGAACTGGCGAATTTTTGTGTTTGATCTGCAGAGCGCAGCCCAAATCGCTTTTCCAGTGGTCAAGGTACGACCTATCTGATGTTACTACCGAAGATACTGCTGCATTGAGGATGGTCGAAACAACGCAACTTCGCTTCTGTAGGGCCATACCTCCATCTAGTACCCAGTTGTGCTTGACTTCACTTCGCGGAGTCTCCTCAAGCAAATTGACTGCTTTCGCACCGGCCTGTTGACGAGTTCGAGCGTCCTGCCACCATCCCTTCCAAAGTTCCTCAGATTTCCATGGCATTGCTGGCCTTTTAATAACGCTACTGCGAATCTGCCGACACACACTGCAGTAGCCAGATACCGCAGCTTGTCGAATTACTATATGCTCGTGACCCTCCGCCCGACTAGCCTCAGTGTTCATTGCATGGTACCTCTTACTTGTGCTCTCAAAAGCTACACGCGTGTTGTTGCGACTGCTAAGGGACTTTGTGGCAAGTACTTTGTTGATTTGTCTGAGCTCAGGCTGTAACTCACCCACAATGAGACCGAGGGCAACAAATTCCTCCTCAGAAATGTGTCCTGGTTGCTCCGCGGGCATAAGGAGATAAGAAAGGGCAAACTCGTATTGCTGGAGAATAGGAGCGAGAGCTGCGGCTTGAGGAGGTTTAGTAGCCCAGCAAATTACCTTCATGTTGGAAAAAGAGCAAAAAAGATCTTGCTTTTGAATAGTCAGTTTTCCTCCATGCATACTTGTTGTAACACTCGCCTGGCGGTACAGCCAGCGCAACGCAGTCTCGACTTCGCGATATGAGTTTCTTTGTTGTATCTGAGTGGATTCTTGCACTGGTCGCTTTGTCGAAGTTAAAGTCTCCGCTTCAAATGGCTTCTCGCGGAGAGCGTGATATGCTGTCAAGAGTGAGCTTGACCCAGGACTTAGGGATTCAATTTTTTCAATAAGCCACGAGCGCAGGACCCTCTGCTTTGCTCTCCATTTCACTGCACGGAGTCGGTGAGAATCCGATTTTGCTGGATGGCGCCAATTGCATGATATCCGAGGGGCCCGTGCCAATACCAGATCGGTAGAGGCGACGAACTTTACTCTAGGCCTCGAGCGATACCACCATGGAACTGGCTTTTGATCAATCAACTTGGCTTGCCAAGGATGCTCAGATATGCTCTTGTCCCTGAAGCTGAGAATCCCACGAATGATGTTTTTTTGTCCTTTGAGCTGCGGAACCTGCAACACTGAACTTAAATACGGTATACTCCATCAAGACACTGGTAGTGCTGTCATGCGTCCAGCGCCATCGCACATTGACGCCTCAGGTCTCCCGATCATCCGGTCATATATGCCCATGCCCTTGTATGCTCTCAGCTCGTGCATTACTGAGGTCTTTGATTTGGCAGGTGGAACACAACCAAGACTAGCGCCAGCCGTGGCAGAATGTTGGACGCGGCTTGAAGAGCGTCTCCGCAGATCATGAGTTGATGAGGGCCGTCCACTTCTATATCCAAAGTAAAGAGGCGACATAAAGAACGTCCAGTAGCTCGGCCATGCTTGTTGTCGTAGCTGCAAGGCCGCACATGCTGTGCCGTCAATGCAGCAGCAACTCACAGCCCCAAGACGCCGTAGCGGCGAACCTCCATCTCTTGCCGCTGCCGCAACAGCCGACGCAGTAGCATAGACACCAGGTAGACTGGTACCAACAAAAGTGAGCTTAGCAATGATTAGATTCTTGTGATCAGATGTCCAGCCAAGTGAACCTCGACTTTTGTGATTCTGGCGCGACATAGTGCAACCGTCCCGTGTGGTTACGGCAAAATGCATGTTTTTATTTGGTTTGGAGATAAAGCTGTTGGCGAGCGCTTGTCTTTTAGGAATGTTTGTAAGTGCTGGGTCTTGACGGACAATAACAATCTCATCAATAGCAATTCGCGATTTTGGGATGGCGGAGGTCTTGACAATATCATGGATTAAAAGACTTTCGAACCGGCTAGTGCCATTCGCATTACTATGTCCAAGCAACACGTGTTTGTTATCGTAGTGTGTGCCTGCAGATTTTCTTTTGTCATTCAAATGCTGTGTGTTGCGCACGACTCCCGACTGCATCTCTTTTTGTGTAGTGCACAATGACTCTTGACTGCTACTGAGCCCAAGATGTAGTGCAACTGCACATGTAAGATTCAAAGTCGATGTAAACAGCCCACTCACCTTTGTTTCTCCTGAACATGGCTCCAATGGAAGGAGGTCGCTCCCCGAGTGTGCTAATTCGAAGTCCAAACATGGCTTTTTTTTATTAACTTTTGTGTGATCTTCAATATATGGCAGCACACTGCCGTTATCTGAACGGAATGCGTTGATATATTTTAGGTCGACACAGTTCCCACCGCGCATTATTGAACTAGAGATATGCTTCATGTAACAGCACCCCACGGTTGGATGTCGGCAGGACTTTGCCAAGTTTCTTGTGTCCCGACCTTGGCGTCCCCTCTCTACGTTAAGACAATCCTCAACATGGGTAATAATTTGAACTATAGTCCTAGCAACCGCTTCAACATGCGAGGGAGTGGCGAGGCGACGCGTGTTCTGATCTTGTAGGCACTGCTGTATTTTTTTTTGTCCATGCTTGCGATGGCGGGTATCCGAGTCATCTTCGTACCAGCCCCATCTCGTAAATGTTGTTCCTTGTCGTTTTCCTTTTGAAAATGCAGAGTTGTCGCGAAGCCGCCGAGCTGTGTGAAACTTTGGCCGTAAACGAGCAAGAAAGTCAAGTTTATATTCCCAAATGCATCTTGGTCGTTTAAATGATGCAAAATTAGTATTGACATTATGCCAACACCTAATACCTGTCCTAGGGTCCTCGCCGGCCGACCAGGGGAAGGTTGCATCGTTTTCTAAAGGAGGTGGGCAATTTGCGTCAATCAAGCTCAGTTCGCCCTCTGCGAGAGACAGTGCTTTGATGGATGCTGTATACTTTCGTGGTGATAGATTTACTTTTGACTCGCGAACGAGATCCATCGAGACTGAGGAGACCCGAAAGTCTAATTTAGGCACGGACATTTGGTTTGCGGAATCAATAATATGCCTGACTGCAAGCTCGGCTGCAGCCCGATCAAATGCACGCGTCAACGTGGGTGATTCGACATGCCCTTGTTCCTTGCAAAACTCATGGGATAGGGTGCCTCTATAAGGCTCAGCACGGGCAAGGAATTCAATATACTTTCTTAGAACACTGGGCCCAACTTCGACTCTTTGACATTCATTCACATATTGCTCCATTGAATTGACCTAGTCAACGTGTCATCCTCGGCACTAACATGTTTTTTTAAGGAATCACACTGACGCAATACGATTATGGCATCTGTGATCGGCCAAGAAGCCTCCATTTCTTCCAGGTAAGAAAGTTCAGCGCCTCTTACCTTGTGCATCTGTTTTTTTACGTCATTATTTGGCTGTGATTTTGCTTCATGCAGGGTGATTTGGCTTGATAGACCAGCGTCCTTAAGTGCCCGCGCACTCACAGACATTGAGCACATCCCTTGTGGCTCAGCTCTACTGCCGCACCATAGATCCAGTGTGAAACATATGGTATTTTCAAAAGCAGCATGTAAGGCCACCATCTTTATAATTGCTATACCTACAACCTAAGAGCAGTGTTGCCTAAACGAGCATAGCGCACAAAATCAGAGTTACCTTAGGAAAGGATGCCTGTTGCTGATCATGTTGGACCAAAATTGTCATCAGAGCCTCCGGTTGAGACCAATGTTCTTTGCTGATGCGCAACTTAAGAATTTCATCCTCCCAAGTGGCTCCTGTATCGACTCTTCTTTGAATGGAACTCCTGACATATACTTTTCCAATTTGAATGATTACAAACAGCGACTGCTTATTTTCTTCCTTCCAATTCCCTGCCAACTCTGCCATGTGTATGTTCGAGATTAAAACTTCGATCTCGGCAGGTGTGGCATGCATCATGGCAAAAAGCACTATGTAATATTACATGCTGGTGCCAAGGGCGCGCTCTGCTAGGTAATATATGGGATATAAATTAGGGTAATGGGCCAACTATTATTGGATACAGATGTACATACCGCGACAGTCGTAGAAACTTGTACCGTAGGTACCGTACAGTACCTCCGGTAGTTCCGTAGGTATTTATACTAGCACGCCACTGAAGTAGCTCTAGAGCTACTTCAGTAAGTAACCCTACCCCCCTACTATAATAGGGTTACTTTACATCATACTAGCCCCATACCTGGGTTACTTTAAATCATACTAGCCCGCTAACTTGAAGGCTAAGCGCTTGACCCCGCTATAAATTTCGAGGTTTCCACGGAGTCTAAGCGTCGCAGGCTACTAAATCATTCTAATTAGAGCTCAGGCTCACTGGCAGGCTCACTGGCACTGGCCCGGGCAGGCTGGCCCGGGCCCGAGTCTACGAAAGCGTGTCGAGCTCGATGGCGACGAGCGAATCCGCGCTCCCGCAAGACGCTGGCGAGCGCGCCGCCGCGTAGGAACCAGTCCTTTTCTAGTCTACCTTTCCGAACGCCTAGGTATTGTCTAGCCCACATTTTGTGTCCAAATTATCCGCTGATACCGGTAACCAGCTCGTAACCATCGCGACTGCGCGCCGAGGGCCTGGTGGGCTGACATGTCACGACAGATGATCGGAACCAGAGGCAACTTGACTTCGTCGATGGGAACTACCGCTGCCCAAGGGGTTGCCTTAGGAACGGCGGTTAATATTTCAGAGCGCCCTGTGACACAGCAGGGCATGCGAGGCATGAAGACTACCCACGGACCTGCACGAAAAGTTCAAGATTCTTCTTATTATGTTGGTGTTCTCCGGAATAAGGTCAATGTTCACCCGCCGTACTTACCCGGAACACATCTTTAGGTGACTGAGTTGACTACCGAAATCTACAGTCTACAAACAGAACATAAGCAACATGAGCGATCAGTGAATGAGCATGGCGGGCTCCAAAAGCACCATGATAGTCTCTTGAATCGAGTGCGCATTCTAGAGGGTACATTGGCCGATTATAATCTAGCACTGGACAAAGCCCGTGTTAGTACGCACTAGCGTTCGACCAAATAAAATATAAACGCAGAACCTTCCTATTGATAGGCACCGACCCAGTGGAACTGGACGAATATATATCAGGATTCCGAGCTAAAAACAAGCAATTTGCCAACGAAGTTGATCGCATATTTGTGATTAAAAAACAAAAAGACGAAGAGACTAAGAAGCTGGATACACAGATTCAGGAAGTGCATGAGCTCATTCGCTGCAAGATAGCAGATCTTGATACAGACAAACTGGCTCTATACAGCCAACTTTTGGGATTTTCATTGGAGCTTTCTAAAAAGCAAGATGTGGCTCTCGCAGATGTTGATAGTCTCATTTCCCAAGTGGACAACGATAGCGGTGATCAACGACAGCATTTCTCTGATGATTACGCACAACTTTTGAAACGCCACACGTGGCTACAAAAAGAAGAAGGGAGTCTTGCTGAGGAGGTCGCCATCTGGGAGTTGTCAGATCCCTCTGAAGCGCTTCTCAACCTCAAGCACCGTGTTGAGGCGCAATCGAAACAGATAAGGAGGTGTGAGGAATCTACAAGAAGACTCCGGGAGCAAATTGAAGCTGCGCAAACGCAACTGGCTGAGTTTCACGACGAGATGAAGGAACGTAAGGTCGAGGCAAGTAGTGACAGCGAAAAATATGAGAAGTTAAGGCAACGTGAGACTGAAATGAGCCAGTTTATATCGCAATTTGAGGCTACACGTGAGTTAGTAGCTCAGGATCAAGTGCAAGCCCAGGATACGATTGCAACGCTGTTGGAACATATATCACAAGGACTTGAGCAGCGGAGCTCGATGCCGTCGCAGCAACGGCTACGAGAGATGCGCGACGAAGCAAGCTTCAAGGAACGTCAACTGGAGTCTAGCCAACACACAACGTTGAGACTCACCCAAGAACGCAAGCAACGCGAAGCAGAGATGGCTAAGATTGAAACATTAGAGGAAAAAATCCAAATCGAACTTAGTTCACTACAGCAGAAGATGAAAATGATGCAAAGCGATATGATTGAGTTTGATGACGTAAATGGTCTTCGTAAACGCGCGTCAACCACAATGACTGCTCTATCGAGGCTAATAAAAGAGTACCAAGGTCGTCGTGAATCAGTTAAGTGCCAGGTGACACAACTGACATCCAAGTATGAAGCATTAAAAGGGAAAATTCAGTCTTCAGAAGCGGCAAGATCGCTGTCTACGCTAGAAGCAAAACTACGCACGTATGGTCAGACTATATTTCACCTTCGAGAATACGCTGAAACGAAAACTCGCGAGACAGACTACACGCTACTTAAAGATTCCTGTATGGTTACTGTCGAAAAGCTAAATACTCACGCTAAGACAGCAGTCAACATGGGTCATCTTTGATTCAAGGTAAACGCCATACATTGCAATGGGAATTTCTATCTTCAGCCACGTCCCATCGACAGTACCAGAACTAAGGCTTAAGCTGGAAGTGCCCGTAAAGTTTCCGCTACTACTATAGTTTTGCGCACGGAGTCGTATCCACGACAGCCCAGCACCGTATGTACCTACGTTGCTAAGTGAGAAGAAGATCTTCCCATTAGTATCCGCATTTATTGTGTCGGTGACGACAACAGACGTGGTCGCACTTTGAGTATATGTGTGAGAATTTGTGCTTGAACCTGTAACATCTACTGTCACTGCATAGTGGTGATCAGTTTTAATTTGACAACTATAAAGTTCGTATTGATACGTCGCTCCAGCAACTAAACTTCCAATCCACCATTGCCCGGGAGAGTTGCCGTTCCAATACGCACCATTTGCGTATTCGTTGGCATGATGAAGGTTAGTCATGTTCAAAGTAAAACCGTTTTCTAACGACACCGTCGTGGTTTGAACTGGACTGTAATTCATGTATTGGTAAGTAACACCATTGTAAGTAGTCGATCCGCTGGACGGTGAACCTAATCCTTTCCAAAGATTAGTATTTATGACATTGAAGCCCGTTCCGTCGACACCTGCCCATTCCGCAGTTTCCCAGTGATTGCTTGCCGAGTCGTCAAATGCTTTCCACGCATTAGCGCTGTCTTCCGAAGCGGAAACTGTGTAATTCGTAAGTGAAGTATTACTGGTTAACGCAGCTGTGGGGTGGTTTGTGGTTGAGCCACCCGAGCTGCCTCCCCCTGATGGCAAGCTTATGTCGGTCGTAGTCCCATTCTTGGTAACTTGCAGTATTGAGCTGTCATTTTGGGTCAAGTTGGATACTTGTATAATAATTACTTGGCAGTGGAACAGATAAAGTATTAGTCGTGGACGCTCTCTGCAATTGTAGATCAGTGCCAGACATCGTCGCGTTGGTAAATGAATCGCTTAAGTTTACGTTGTCAGAACCGTTAGCTCTGGTTATTTCCAAGCGTGGAACAGAACTGTTGTATGTAATATCAGTAATGTTGTTTACACCATTGTCCTCGATTATGATGCCGCCCATATTAGGGTGATTATGGCAATAGTAGTACAAGTTAGAATCTCCCAAAATATCTGTATTCAGAAATATTGTTTGCGTTTGATTCGTCCCGTCGGGTGAGGTTTTTGTAACTCCGTTTGTATGTTCGTTACTGCCTAAACTAACACCTGCTCCGTCTCTTGTCCCACCGTCAGACGTGCGAGACAGTCGCAGAGGATGTGCTGCAGGATAATTGAAGATGTATTTATGCCCTGCCAATAATTCTAATGGCAAAGTGCTACCCTCGATATCATTATAATAATACTTGTTCCCGCCTGTTGTTGATTGAACGGTAAAGTTGATTGTAATAGCGTCGTTTGGGACAGTGATTGAAGTGTTTTGCCCCGAAATCTGACCAAAAAGTGATTTCATTTCCAGTAGGTGCAGTTGCTGCCAATGACGCTGATATAAAAGCATCGTTAAGATTTGAAATTCTTCCGCTATAAGAACCGTCGTGCCGTTTACCCCGCAAATCACCGTTGTGAATTTCAATTGTCTTTAAACCGTCTGCTGTCAACGTTGCTATATCAGCGGTGTTTGTGGCTATATTTGCCGCATTATTACTAACGGGTGTAAGCGCTAAAGTGTCTGCCGCCGAGCCGTCGGTTTTACCAAATTCCAACGTGGTCCCATTTAAATTCATCGAGTTGTAAGCGACGTTTAGATCTTGTGTAGCCACTGCAGATCCGTCGGTTTTGCCAAACTCTAAAGTATTATTATTAAGATTTACGCTGTTAAAAGCTGTCACAGTGCCGCCAGCACCTCCGCTTACAGAAACACTTTTACTACCACCACCAACTGTAGAAAACGTTAATTGAGACCCACTCACGGTCACGTCGCTGTACGCTTGCTTAACTTTCGAAGCGAGGGCAGGATCAGTAGTTCCTACAGCTCCACTTGGATCAACCAAGAATCGCGAAGTCATGTGTTCTTTGATATATGAATCAAAAAAAGGAATGAAATCTACGAAATCGTCGCGTAATTTACCGAGGTAATCGCGTTGTCCGCTCCGTATTGGAGTGTGACTACAGAGTCGTGCAGCGCTCCAAGGAAAATGTTACTATTAACACTGGAACCGTCGGCATTAAAACGGACCAAAGCATTGGTGCTAGTGTCGTCGGCAGCCTTGGGGAAATTATGCAAATACAACTTATTCGCATTCCACTCTTCAAGACTATCATATGTCGACTGGCCGCTGGCGAGTAGCGCGCCAGCGTATAGGTCAAGGTAGGCGCGATGGAGATCAATCAGGGAGTTTGTGTATACTCTTGCAGGGACTTGCGTGCCCGCGTAATCGACACTAGGGGGCGCGGTGGCATTGTTTAGACAGCCAACGAAACCCGTCGCCCCAGTCGCCGTGTTGTCGCTGAGATTCAAATGCTGTGAGCAAACGAAGATCTTGTGAGTCGAGGCTGGAATCGTGTAGGATAGCGTCGCGGAACCGTTGCTAGTGTGCGCTTGTGAACTGATATGCAAGTCATTCAGAGCAAGAAATTGCGTCGAAGGTGGTTTGATAGGTTCTTGCGGCGTAACAAATGCCGCGTAAAGCTTGATATCCGTGAGTTGTATCGAAAGGCCAGCCAGTGATCTGCCTTTTGAGTTGGCGGTGTCGTTTGATTCAACCCCAGGATGCCGAAGCGTAAATATGACTACGGAATGAAAGTAGACAACAACGGAAAGCATAAATACAAAAATCGCGAGGATTACTTCGCGTTTTGTTCACTTAGAGCCAAAGAAGCCAAGGAACAGTCCGTTGAACAACTTAAAACAGTCTGCATTGAGATTGGAAAGGAATTCAACGCTATCTTAGAAGCCCCGTTAGATGACGTAAAAAAACCGAGAACCTGGAAGTCGTACGGCCAACAGCTCGACGAGCGAATCGTCGCCGACCTCGACCTCGACGATGACATGTTAAAACACATGCCTTACCATAGCCAGCCACAAGAAGATAGAAACGCCATGTATAAACAAATAAAGGAAGAAGACGTAGAAACACAGAAAAACAAATCTCAACATCCAATTTGTGTCGACGACCCCTTAAAACTAATTCAATGTGCTATTGAGACACTTAAAAAAGGGTTGGAATTCAAACAATATCCAGTCGTGCAACTCGCATTTTGTTATTTAGTCCCATTCCGAAAAAACGACGTGACTCTAAAACCGCGGGCCAACAAAGACGTTCCGAAGACCGCAACCGAAGACGACCCGGGAAGCTTCTACTTTGTCAACGATATGGATAAGAAGATTGTCGGAACTATCATGAATAAGTTACCCTCGAAAAAATGTCTAAACAAAGGGAATATTGATCAATATTCTGTTGTTTGTTTATGTCCGCCAGAACATCACGCTCTTATCCAAGAGGCTCTTGAGTTTCTACAGAATGCAGAGAATTACAACCAGAGCCAGGTGCCCACGAAATTTTTTCTAGAAAACGATAAAGAATGCGGATATCACGACGGAGCTGATTGGAAGTTCATAAGCGAATTCCACGGTTTGAACAGCTGCGTCGACAATTGGGGGTTTCTAGAAGACAACCCGCGATTGTTGCCTTCTTACGGAAGAGCATTCGGCGCTTGTGTGCTGAGCCACATCTTCAAACGCGACGAAAAGCTCCAAAACGAAGACGTGATGACGGAGGAACTCGGGGCCATATCAACAATTCGGCTGACGGTCATTACCACACGTTTAACGTGTGCTGTAAGAAAAACATCGAGAAGATCCCCGGGGTCACGTTGTATCGAGCCTCCAGTCTCGGTCTGTGCAACCACGGCCTGGCGCTAATCCAAGACGACGAAGACCATGAGACGTAACCCGTATTCCTCCCAAGCCCTCCCCCAAGCCCGCCTAAATTATAATATTATTACTATTAAAGATGCCTCGTAAATTAAAAAGACGAACTTTGGACATGATTGAAACTCTTCAATCCTATGAACACCGAATTCGTAGTTTGCCAATCGAGGACCTAGAAATCTGTAACGATTCGTTTCTCAGTTCATATGATGTTTTTAGTACTTTCCTTCCGGAAGAATTGGAAGATTATGAAGACACGCGGAAGTTTGATGAGCGTTTGGACAAGCCAATATTTCGTTTGTACAGTATTCTACGCGAAAAAGGCATTCGTGTCCTCGGGATAACATCGGAAAGGCGAATGGGTGACGATTTTATTGCTGCTATCCCTTTCTGCGGCCTGAGAGAGAATGTTAAAATCTTATATGTGGGTCAACACAACAGTTTCACAAAACGAAGGAGGAATCAGACTCTTTCTGTCCTCCCGATAGACAAGAGGTACAAGGAAAATGAAGGTGAAAATTTACTCAACGACTAGCCTATTTCTGCGCTTTGCTAATCACGTTCTTTGGGAAACACCAACTGGCCTCTTCGTCGGGATAATCGTCGAAAGTAACTTGGTACTTTTTCTTAACTTGATCAAAGGCTTTAACTTGACCTGGCATCCATCCAAACGGAGGCACCCGTGCTTGAACTCTGGCACCGACTGCATGCATCGTCGTCTTCCTTTTTTTTGATTTCGGTTCATCCTCATCTTCTGGTTCTTCTGGTTGTTCTTCGTCTCCTTCGTTGTCATCATCATCACTTCCTTCAGCTTCAGGCATCTGTTTTGCACGGAGACGCGCAACTGGGACATTTTCTTCCATCTCTTCAATCTCTCCTTCAGAATTCAAAATATTCACCATGTATCCACCTCTGTTCTCTAAAATCTGCGCAGGAAACCAGTCTCTTGAAGAACCGCTCCCGTACAAGATCTCAACATCGTCTCCAATTGCAAATTTCGCAGCTCTTCCCCCGCGTTTCTTATGTTTCGGCGGTTCCGTCTTTGTTGCCGGTGGTTTGCTTTTGTTTGGCGTTTTCTTTGAAATGGATTCAGTTTCAACACCATCTTCTTCTGGTATTTTATTGAGGCGCTTAGATTGCACAACCAAGCAATCGCGAAGATAGCGTGTCTTGCTCTCTCGGAGTTGCTTAATGGTTGCCTCATTTGTTCTAATGATATTTTGAGCTTCGACAATAAGTTGACTCGCTTGTGCAATACATGCTGTTTTTGCAAAATCTTCAGTGGTTATTGATTGGGCTTTACGTAATTCTTCTTGGTATTTACCACGATTTTTAACAGCCTCTTGAGTTTGCAATTCACGGGTCTTTATATCTTTCATAATACCTTCAATCGCCTGGCAAGCCTTATTATGTTTTGCAACTTGCGCTTCCGATAAAGCAGGAGATGCCTTCAGACGAGGAGGAGGCTGTTCAGCCGCGATTGGCGCGGCATCCACCACTTGCGTCTCGATATCCATAGCCACATACTGTTTGACCACGCGGACAATTGTTTTCTTGCCACGCTTCTGGTCCAGTAATTTTTGGTAGAAACGAAGCTTGTCCTGCATGTGCTCACAAGCCAGGGCCCACTCCTCGACAAATTCACTGCTCATATGACTTTGAGCGGGACCGCGCACATCAGTTACCATGTCTTGGGCAAAACGGGAAAATGCTTTGAGCTTTGGATAAATCGAATCAGCGCTGCCGCCTGATTTTTGTTTCATGACCTCGTGTAGCTTTGTATACGTTTCTGATTCTAAGCGCGCCCGGTTAGTCATCTGTTCGGCCATGGCGCGCAACAGGTTCGAGTAGGCGAGACCTAAAAAATTAGCAATGTGGGAGACGTGTCTGCAAAATTATGTGTCAGCGATGGCGTGTGAAGTTACAAGGATGCGTCAGAGAAGCGGCGACGGCTATTTAATGCGTTGGCAGCAAATAGGAGTTAAACAGATGCGCTGCGTATACTTTCACGCGGGGGGCTCACCGCGTGGGATGTGAGATGTGTTGACGTGAAATACTCGTGGCCTGGTTTGGGCAGCCGGCTAAAACTACTTCGCAGCCCCCCAAAGCAAAGATAACCACCGTAACTAAAAAATAACCCGCGGGTTTTAGCGGGGTGTGCTACCTTTTTGATGCGGCGTCAGCGACACACGCTGTGCTATGGCCGACCAGCCTCTTGCCTTGGTGGGCACACACAGTGATAACAGCGATGAGAGCCACAATCCTTTTGACGACAGGGTTGAACAAGCTCAAAAAGGGCTTATGTTGGCACATCTACGAAGGAGATACATGAACGTCTGGGAATACGCATCTCGTAGATGGAATGCTTCGGATATTGTTACAGTATTGAGGAATTTGGAGCGCGGGTTTCACATTTACTCCGGAGGCAACAACGAGCAATTACAAGACATATCTGGAGCTCACTTGTACCTGAGAAAGATATTTATACAGTTCGATGGGCATAACTGGAGATCTTTATTATCTGAATGGACATTATGCGACGAAGAAGGAGAGTTTAGCGAAAATGAATTGAAGTCCATAAAAGAGAGGCTACAAGATGATTATAAAGCTATATCAGATTACTTAAATTTTTTTACAGAAGTGAGTATGATAATTTATGGTCGCGAAGCTCAAGTGATCTACGACGAAGGTTTGCTAGACAGAACTACGCAACTTGCTAGACAACGATACAGAGCGGCGCGGACTGGTGAATACATATCCAATCTTTCAACTTTATCAGACTTGATAAGTTCATTTAGATACGCTGTCAAGATTGAACCACCATCGGTACACACTCCCGACGTTTACACTATAGAATGTTTGAAGTTAGCTGCGTTGGGTGTACGCCGGAAGTATGTAGTATCTCGACATCGATATAATGTGATTTATGCTAAAGATGAGAAAGGATACTATGTAATGCATGATGAAAAGACTTTACGACGTGTTTACTTGCGTTTACGACGCAACGACGTGCCTCAATTATTCAAACATCAAAGTGACCCTGTTTCATACTGCTATAGAATGCAAGCGAATTTACCAATAGAGATGTGGCAAGATCACATAGTTCCTTACCTTATTGATGAACAAACTCGAAGCAGATTTAAAAGGAACTGTACAATTGCTCGTGAGCTTAAGAAGGCGGAGCGGTTATTGCGAGACTTCAATCAAGGATATGTGGAGTATTACTCTACCAGTCGTCGCAAACACAAAATACTATATGATGTTTACAAGAACTTCATGAGAGACCTCGACTCGAAGCATGAAAAGATGCAAGCGAAGGCGAAGGCGCGGGTTGCTCAGATAGACTCGCTCCTCGCCACCTTTGTGCGCAACCCCAGAAGCAAGCTTTTGCTTAATAGGCTAATTTAAAAATATAGTTCCTTAGTATAAGTGGTTTCTTACTGAAGTAACCTACGTTACTTCAGTTTATTGAAAGATAGCACCGCAACTATACTAGTGGGTTACTTCAAAACCTACTAGTATTACAGTAGAACAGTGGGAGTTTTTTACAAACTTTTTTTTTTCAGATTATACTCATATACTCATATGATATCATACATATATGATACTCGTCTCTGAAAAAAAAAAAGTTTGTAAAAAGTGTCGCTGTTGTACTGTAAATTTAGCGATAGTCTAAAGAAACCCGAATTTAGCGATAATTTAGTGATGAGTGCTACAAGTTTTTTTATGCGGCGATTGAGAATCGCGTCGATGGCGTTTCTCATCACGGCAATGTGTCGCGACGGAGCAGCGCTACGTTTTGACGTGTTACGCAACAGTTATAATGCGTGTGATGTGACTACCGTGGATTAATCGTGTGTATAGGAGGCGCAGCGTATTCTAAAGGCTGTGGAGAGCAATTAAAGTACAAGGATTGCGGTTAATGAAGCGCTGCAGATCCCAGTTAAGCCAGGGTTAGGGGCTAGTATGATTTAAAGTAACTCGGGTTAGGGGCTAGTATGATGTAAAGTAACCCCCTATTATAGTAGGGGGTAGGGTTACTTACTGAAGTAGCTCTAGAGCTACTTCAGTCGCCCTTAGTACCTACGGTACGTCACCAGTGCCGTATTCTGGCATTTCTTTCCTAGTCACGGTTACCGTGACACAGGAGTTGGCTATGTTTCTAGGGTATTCCGCGTGCCTAGTATAACTTGAACTCCTGAACACGGCGAGCCTGAGGTATAATTTGAATAGTACTAAGGCCCGTGGGTCACGGTTGTGTGATACCGAGACAAGGCAGCTGGCATTCCGTCCTGTTAATCGCAGCTTGGCAGCTTGATTCGAACTGGCGAGCACAGGCTTGAGCGCCACAGTCGGGACTCGGAGGCTCAGGTCAGAGGCAGCTCAGGTAGCCCCGAAGCATGCCAGAAAACGAAGCCCGGGATGCGTACACAACGCACAAAACATGTACAGAAAGGAGGCACGGCGGCCCGCCTAGTATAAGCTCCGACTGGCAGGGTAAATCACCGTGACCGCACAACCGCGGATCGTGATGTCCCCCGGTTCAAGTTGTGCGGTTCAATCGCTCCGGGCCCCGGTTCAAGTTGTAGTTACGAGAAGTGAGAGACTGAGTTTTGACCCCCCTCGCGGAGGTTGCTTGATTATCCGAAAACCAGGGACGGGTCGGTCGAATTGAACTGGTTCGCTGAGGGACCGATTTCTTTCTTTGCGTCGTAATTTTAATTATGTGTTTTCGTTTAGGCCTGTTCTGAGTCTCTATCATTTTCAAGAAATTTGATTCTTCTAGTCTAGACCGCCACCTAGATGGAGGGAATCACACTGCGGGTCCGGACCCTTCCACAAACAGTTTCCAACATATTAAGGGTTGCATCGCGAGGGGATAGCATCGCGAGGCCCGGTAAAAAAAAAAAAAAGACAGGATCGCCCCTGGCTTGTCACCTAAAATCGTGGTCACGGTTTAGGAGTGTAAATCTCTTTCGGGTGTGTTGTTATAGAATCTCTCAATACAGCCGGATGAATCTGTCTCTTCTAGTCCTGGATTGTGTAATGAGGAATTCTTAGCTAGGATAAGGCGTGCAAGGATGTGAGAGTGTTTCATTTGCAAGCATATGGTGTTCCTTGCCTGTGCTATCCAGTTAAAAATGGGCACGCCTTTCGGTTTTGCCTTGGAAGAAGGGCAGCCTACATAAGCGGAGATCTACAAGGTGTTCGCAACCGTGCCATGCCGCCTTGCGCAACGCTAGTTCCAAAACACCGGCACCACACACATATATAGCCAACCCTTTAATTCACATCCCATGGGCCACGAATCAACTGCAGCTGTCGTGACATCGACTCAACGAGTTCGCGGTTGCAGAGCCCAGAAGAGAGGGCAGACTTGAGTTATGTGCAGATTCTTGGTCTGTGAAATTTCATGTACAGGAAATCGTCAGCAGCCAATCCCATGGCCATGTTTCATCCACCGGCGTATCACCAACGCATCATCCATGACTCAGACCTTAAGAAAACAAATTTTGCACCGTAATAAGCGTGCCTATTGCCTCATCAGAGCCTACTTGGGGGCTTCCATCAAACGCACTAGACGTACTTTTTGAGCTGCGCGAGTTGTTTCTCAAAGAGGGAAAATGCAGTACGATATAGGCTCGTGTCAAGCGTGACAGCAGCATTGAGGCGCTCTATTTTGCTTGCATCAACACCAGATGCAGATGTGTTCTGATTATGGGTGTGGACTGCCGCCATGTTCTTAGGTATGGACTTACCAGCCAAAGCAAATGCAAAGAGCATCATGGATTCTTCAAAGCGCTCGGTAATACCAATGACAGCAAACCATTCCTCCAAATGTTCCTCAACAAACCGTAGATCTGCGACATTAGCAGGGCCCTCTCTCACGCGGCGGTTTTCGATTGGGTTGATGCGTGTCTCACGGTCACGCTGGCGCCAGGGCACATAATAATTTGTACTCATTTGGTACCAGTCCTCAGGCACGAGTTGAAGAAAGTGCTCAAGCATAAAATTTCCTTTCTCTTCAGCCCACTGGGCAATGTTCAATGTGCGCATGTATACTGCTCCACGAGATCCTGCACAACATTGATCCTCAAAACTCACAGCATGGCAATACTTGTGCTCGGACAGGATTCGAGCAACAGGCTCGCGAAGGACCTGGGATGATGAGGGCTACGTAGGAGTGAAACATATTGTCGCGCGGGTTACATGCCACATAATATGCACAGGGGGCTTGAGGGTGGCTAGCACAGGCGCCAAATGCAAATGCACCAAAGAGAACCCCATAAGGATTTTTCGCCTGTTTTTTTATGTCCCAATCTCGCCGTGTGTCTATGTGCAGAGATTGCATCTTGACTTTTGCTCCCGGATGCTGACTGTTACGTTGCTTTAGAAGAAAACCTTTCACAAAGAGTTTTTTCACTGAGTTCCCAGCAGCTTTTGGAATATGAAGAAATATGGTAGGCGCATTCCGGTAGATGGCATCATCAGGTTCCAAGTCTTTCGCTCTCGTCGCTCTTGTTTTTGGTAAGTTAATTCCAGAAAGGTCTTTTATTATGTTGTTCTCTGGTTGTGTGCTATCATTCTTCACTAACTGCCCACCTCGGTTGCTGAAAAAGTTCGGCAAGCCAATAGGGCCTTGGGTACTCTGGCCAGAAAGTTCTCGAGAATGCAAAACCACGCAGTCACGTATGGCACTATACGTCGATGCTTGATCCGCAACGTCCTTGACTATGTTAGGACATGCTGACAACAGTGCTAGCCTGGTTTGCTGCTCGTCCACATCCACAAAACAGCTCGATGAGACTGGCAGCTTACTGTAACTAACGCCAGAATGAAACAGGGAGGCTCTAAATGCATGTTGGCCTAGCAGCAAATCATGCCGTGAAAGAAAGTACAATGCTAAGTTCCAGTTAGCCAAGAGTCGATGTGTTGCTGATCCATTTCGCATGACCTACAGCATTATGTGCTGTTAATATATTATATATTTGACCAAAATCACACTGCTGGTTGAAAAACCATAGTTTCGACTCTCACCTCCGGAAAGTCTGTTGGTATATCAAATACCCTAGCAACTATGTCACCACCGTAAAAGTGACCCTTAGACACTGGAACAAAGGCCACTTGCGACCCCTGGGAGTCAACTGTCCTAAAAAGACTATGCAAAGACTCACAGACAATTGTTTCTACATCAAGAAACAAGATTTTATGGTAGATGTGGAGGCCAATCATCATTGCCCGTATCTTGAGGGTGTGCATGTGCCGTTTAACCACCATTGGCCTGCTTTCATGTTCATTTTTCCAGTCTAGCATGCAGGTACCATCCTCTGGCCCACATTCTCCCTCGTAAAATTTGCCTGACCATTGCGTCTTGCGGGTAGTTACTTCATCTCTATTTGACTCCTCCCAACGCAAATAAGTGGGTTGACCGGTTTCCACAACACTGTCAAAGACTAGCGATGACCACTGTACTGTCTGTGACTTGCCTCTTGAGTCAGTCACTAGTAGCAGCCCAAATTCTGCTTGCGAGTTTTTAAGACGGACAGACCGACCTGACTTGCATGCTTTTTGTATAGCTTCCAGACCGACAGCCGAATAGATGACACCTCGCTCTTGCGTAGACAATGAGCGAGTGGATAGCTCATTTGCCAGAACTACCTATATCTCTTGTAGTGGGCAAAATTGCGTTTGGTATAAGGAATAGTGACCGATTGTATCCATTCCCTTGACAGGGCGCTCTTGTAATGTTTAAATTTGAGATTTGATTCGGTCTTTCCCGAGTGACGTCGGTGATTGGGCCCGAGTGTCGCTTGAGTATCCGCGGCCTCTACGGTGGCAAGCCATATGACTGGCAACATACTTACAGACCTTGCGAAAGCCAAAGATTTCAGCCAGCACCCACACGCATTATTATAGCCAGATGTTATCGCCATTTGAGGTTCCGATCAAATTACGGGTGGGCCATCTTTTAAGGAGTGTGTTTTGCAACTCATATGATCTATTATGAGTCAGGCTTAAAAAAAAAATAGAACACCCTGCGGTACCGCAGATACCTACGGTACAATCTGGTACCTTACCGTGGTACTGCTAGTAGGGTTGGAGTTGTTCGTGGTTCAAGTACAAGCTAGTAGGCCCCGGCCCGGCGTGGAAGGGTTACGAAAGAAGCGGGGAATCGGGAAGTAGCCAAATCATCCGAGTCCCAGGTCCCCTGTGAAATGAAGTAACCATGCCAGTGGCGCATTTTGGGGAACTCAGAGGCTCAGGCTGTAAGCCCGCGTCGCCCGAGAAAAGAAATACTTTTTTGTCCTCGGAGGTCAAGGGCAGCTGTTTGTTGCGACTCAGGCCAAATGACGTGGAGAATGACAAAATCGGGACCGTGGGGAATGAGGAAATGGGGAGTGCCGATCGATGGCCCTTCGCACACGACCCCTCGTCATGACTGCGTGGGCTGCCTGAATTGACGAAAAGTCACGCCTAGAGGTCTTCAGAAACATAAACAGCGGAAGGAGTAGCTTCGAGATCCTCATCCACTTATATGCGCTGGCCAGGGGCGGCCTCACCTCACCTTAGTACCTTTGTTTTCTTCGTGGGAAATTTCTGGGTTGAAGCTAAAAACGGGGAAATGCCCCTTACTCTTCACTTGGCTCCAGAGTTCACGCGGTTCCACCTGCTCTTTTTCATAGAACCTTCGAGTGAGTCAAGGGCTATAGCAAGCGGCGCCAAATTCTGGATTGATATGTCAGCTTTTCATGAAGGAGGTACTCTCTTTGACAATTTTTTTTGGGTTTCGCCGATAGCCGCGATCTTCTTCGCCCTGCATAATGTCCTAATCTAAGGTATATAGTTACCCTCGAAACGCACCTCACCATCCGCAAAATCTTTATCCCATCTGGTCCAGTCCTGGATCCCCGACATTTTTTGGGCAAGGCGGTGACATTTAATGTAATCAAGCGTAGCTCCAGGGACATTTGTAGCTATTGCATCGAAGTCACCAGACATAAGGGCATGGCGTATCTTGCTAGAACAACACGACTCAAGCTCAACAGAGAGCAAGGCGTTATCCTCGACCACATGCGCGACGTTTCGCCATCTGTTCCCCATTTGCCTCAGCAGGCGCTTATGCTCTTGAGGACGGCAAATAGTGATGCATTCATGCCCCGCGTCCTTAAGCTCGCCAAGATTTAGCTGCAATAATTGATCAGGCGCCACTAATAGGACAAAGCGAACTGGTGCCATAAGATCCGGAAAGCGTTGCTCAAAGAGTTGACGAATGTGATCAAGTGTACTTAAATAGTCTAAGACTCTGCGCCGGGTAATCTCCCAGCTATCAACTGTGAGCCAGGGAGACCCACCAACAGCAGCCCGCACCATCGCAAGGCGATGCCGCGGAGTGATTATCTCTTGCGGTCGTGTTCGACATCTTTGCCTTACATCCGTGGCATGTTTTGGCACCAACAGACCGCCAAGCACAGAAAATCTTGTGCGCTCTTCCAAGAATTGCCGCGCAATGACAAAATGACGCAGATGCATTTTGTGAATTGGCTTGTATTTTCCTCGGCCCACCAAGACAACCTTTGGTCGA
>JACLAA010001177.1_pt1 | contig 24382 bp, 16 predicted proteins | sample 8027891 | NCBI WGS metagenome assembly JACLAA01 (sample SAMN15724900, study PRJNA655200) | protist metagenome | isolation source: fluorescence activated cell sorting (FACS) single amplified genomes of... | place: Spain: Blaines Bay Microbial Observatory, Mediterranean Sea | collected 2016-01-19 | reverse complement strand
CGCATCCTCCTCGCTCACCAGTCCCAGCGACGCCAACTCGTCCACCGGCACCGGCACCCCGCGCTCGACGACGACGTCCGCGGCGGCGGGACACCGCCGCGGCGCGAACACGAACGCCGACGCCGACGCGTTCAAACCGCCGGTCGCACCGGACGACGACGTCCTCGCCCGGTCGCCCGTTCCCATCATCCGCGCCTCGAAGTGCGAATGACGACGACGCAGTGCATTCCATTGTATGTTTTTTGACCCTCCTAAAATGACGGGTCATGACTCGTCGAATATAAACCCTAAGCTCTTCGTCCCCCGTTCGTTTCGGGTCCTCACTCTTCCCAGTCGTCGGCCCAGTCGACCGACCGACCGAGCGACGAGGCGTGACGAGGATGGATGGATGGATGTCGCGTTGACGACGACGACGACGACGCGCGAGACGACGACGACGATCGATCGATGCGAGGAGGGAAGTGGTGCGCGTATCCGCGAGACGCGAGAAAAGATCCGTCGAGCACGCTGGACGATCCGCGAGGCGCGGTGGGCGCGGTGACGCGCGTGACGGTGCGATCGGTCAAGGTGCCGAGATGTTGTTGCGTGACGAACGCGTCTACGAGGGAGGAGGCGTCGAGGGAGGAGGGGAACGAGGAGGACGCGGACGGGATGATCGAGGTGGACGTCGTCGTGGACGTGAGTCAGGGCGTCGTCGTGGACGTGCGACGAAGCGAGAATCCGCGTGAAGGGCGGAGGGAGGACGAGACGACGACGACGGTGGTGGCGGTTGGAGGAGGCGAGATGACGGTACCGGGCGAGGGGCGCGTGTGCCTACCGACGTTCGTGGACATACACACGCACATCGATAAGGCGCACACCTGCGAGAGGAGTCGAAACTTGAACGCCACCCTCGCTGGAGCGGATGCGGCGTGCGCGAACGATTTTCAGTACTGGACGGCGGAGGACGTCGAGAAGAGGATGCGTTTCGCGCTCAGCTGCGCCTACGCGTACGGAACTTCAGCGTTGCGAACACACTTGATGTCGGGTGAGGAAGAGCAGACGAAAATTGCTTGGGAAGCTTTTGCAAAATTACGCGATGAGTGGAGAGGTAAAATCGAACTCCAGGGCGTGAGTCTGTCTGTGTTGAGTTTCTTTCGCGATGAAAATAAAGCTCGCGCTTTGGTGCAAATGGTCAAGTCGTACGGAGGAGTGTTGGGTACCGCGGTATCGTGCAGTGATGCTGGTGGAACACCCACCGATCATATCACGACGTGTGGAGATGATATGCCCAAATTATTGGACGTCGTATTTTCGCTCGCCAAAGAATTCGCCTTGGATCTTGATTTTCATTGCGATGAAAACGGGAACGAGTCGTCGAAGGGTCTACTGTATATTTCCCAAGCGGTCATTCGCAATGAGTTCAAAGGATCTGTGGTCTGCGGACATTGCTGTTCCCTCGCCGCTCAGTCTCGGGAAGAAGCGAAGCGCATCATTCATGCCGCGCGTGAAGCTGGTGTCACCGTCGTTTCTCTCCCCGCGGTGAATCAGTGGTTGCAGAATCGAGATCCAGCCGGTAAAGTGACACCAACGTACCGAGGTGTGACACGAGTAAAAGAGTTGGCCGAAGCTGGAGTACCTGTCTGTTTGTCTAGTGACAACACACGCGATCAATTCTTCTCCTACGGAGATGGCGATATGCTCGAGACATTTCGTTCGAGTGTGTGCATAGCACATCTAGATCGGCCCTTTGGATCTTGGCCGAGAGCTATTGGTGCAAATCCAGCACAAGCGATGAAATTAGGTGACAACACTGGTCTCATTGCTCCAGGCGCAAAGGCAAATTTTATTCTTTTCCGCGCAAGAAATTACAGCGAATTGTTCTCTCGCTCTCAGCACGATCGAGTCGTTATTCGCGATGGCACTCGTATCGACACGAACCTTCCGGATTACGAGTTGCTAGACTAATGCTAATGTTTACAATTACATCGCGTCATCGACGACGCCGACGACAAATGTTGTATTGCTATGCGCACAAAAATTCAATGTACTGCAGTCCTCCTCTGCGCTAGCGCAGCTTCAAGCTGGCTTCTAGGAGCGCAACCCTTCGGCAATGTGTCCCTGACGCGATCTAGTGCCCAACGTGTATGAGAATGGGAAGTATGCAGGCTCTGCAAGTTCACAAGTGCGCAAGAAGTGAGGAGTACCTCACATGCCTTTTGATGAGAAAATTGCACGCTGTCGACAAGCACCCTCAAAATGTCACAGATGCATGTGAAAGCATCGCGTGGAATCGCTCGCGACTGACGACAAGAGGGAATTGTAGCTTTTGTGTCAGAGATGAGTGCTGACACCAGATGAGTGAAGTGTCGGCAAATCATGAGTGCTTTGTCTGACGATTCTTTCAGCGCAAACATCACTGAGTGCGACAAAATATCCATCACGAGGGAGGGCATTGTAACATTTCCATCCCCAACGTCATCAATTATCTTTCGTGCTTTGAGAAGCGTGGGAATAGCAATCCTTGAGATGCGTTCGAATTCTTCCATCGATGCTCCCGGTAAAACTAGCACACATCCAATCAAAAGACTCTGGCGAAACTCAGCCGCGCTCATTTCCGCCTCCTGAAGGGTCTCAAGTAGCGCGACCAACGATGTATCGTCACTTTTGCCTATGCGATAGAATCTCAAGATGTCCTCTGTAATTTTTACCGCATCTTTTGAACTAAGTGAAGGTGGAACCGGCGCCTGCAGCACATCTGTCCGAAAGAGATGCAACACCGGCTCAACCAGAAGACGTAAATCCCATCTGACTTCACACCTCGCAATTTCATCCATGGCTCTGAACGAGCTTATCGTTTCCTGCGGAGGTGGATTTTTTGCCAAATATTGCGCCAGACTTTCGCTGATTTCACTGGCTAAATGAGTAGACAAGACAAGCGTTGACGTTGCGTTTTCCGCATCACACCACTCCATAATCCGCAATAACCCAAGCAGAATCCCCTCGGGAAAAGTTTGCGCAACGACTTCCACATTTGTTTCCCCATCTTGTACGATGATACACTTCAAGACGCACAGAGCAAAGTGAGCTCTGTGAAACGGTCCATTACATGGTTCACTCAGGTGTTCAGCCGTCAAGAAAGGAAGCACAATCGACAACACTCCTTCTTGAGGATTAAGCAGATATGCACGATCGGATTTTCGAGCAAAGAACTCCTCGCAAATGAAACTGACTATGTCTAGCGTTTTGGTCGTACTCAGCTCCTGTGGTATGGTCCTTAGGAAATCTGCAAAATGATTCAAGATGTGAGGTGTTGAATTCTCGTGTTTTGCCTTCACAAAACTTGGCACAAGACGGAGAGTTTCGAGCAATATTGACGCTTGTGATGAATGCGTGATGGCTGTGTGGAAGAGTCGACGGTATACCACGTCTGGTGCGACAAGTATTGGCCAAACCAAGTCTTTTGCTAGTTTTGAAATCATACGGCTGGATACACTTACGTGTGCGCTTGAAGTAATACGGTTCAATGCCGTGACTGTATCACGCTCAGCGGTCTGTGAATTTGAAGTTTGTTGAGATAGCATTGCGTTTCGGAATGAACTAAAGCGTTCAGAACAAAGCAAAGTAGGAATGATGCGCATGGTATCATCTTGAGAAACAGCTTTCAACTTCTCTTTCACGACTGCCGCATCTTTCTCCATCACGAGGTCGTCCATGAGGGATTCTATTTCCGATACCTCTGGGACTAACTTGCTATCTGACTCGTGCAAATCCGGTGTACTTGGATTGATCGCGGTTTCACTTGCTTTTTTCGATGATTCCGTATCCTTGTGTGAGTCGGGAGCAACATCGGAAGAAATAACCACCGTTAACTCCCGTACTATTTCTTTGTTGTTTTGGCATTCGCCGAACGCTTTTATCACTGCTTCCCTCACTGCTTCTGTGGCACGTGACATTCTATCATACAATACATCTTGTATTTCGCATTGTGAGAGCAACTCAGTGAATGTTTCCGTAGAAAGAGACCACTTTGCTCTTCGGGAGAATGGGTCAACTGGTTCTAAGAGCGGCTGTCCATCCTTTCCAACGAGATGTGAGCTCCAAACCGCAAATAACACGTCGAAAATATCACCGCGCGCGCGAATTTCGCCCTCTCTTTCCTGTCTTAGCATACAGCGCAGGTTGGGAACGATTACTGTGTCCAGGACGTCAATGGAGCTCTCCTGGATTCCACTCGTCTTGAGAGCGTCGAACAACGGGCCCATCATCACCTCGGTCGACACTGACGCGACATCGTAAGAAAACGCGCGAAGAGATTTCAGAGCTGCCGTCGTGGATGCGTGCGCACTCATGCTCATCGTCTTGCCTCCCGGTCGAAAGATTTGAGGAACTTCCGCGGCAACACGTAGAACAAAAAGAAAGAGCACAACGCGAGCAAGATGAAGTCAACCGGGCTCAAGGCGTACACGATGACTTCGTCACCCTTGCCATCACTCATTCGCGGTCTTCACGCGTGTTAACCGCACCGCGATGGAGCACGCGTGCGGTGGTCTGGAGGTTCATTTCTACTCTACTGGCTACGTATGTCATTACAACAACATGTTCTTCTTCGCGGCTTTCGCTCGCTGATTGTGATGTTTATGTGCGAAACCTTTTGCAGTCAATCCTCTTGTAGCTTTTCCTCCAGACTTTCGACTTTGATCTGACTCGTGCCCTTCGCTCACACTACATGTACCTTGTTCTGAGGCGGCGGCGCCAGTTGGTTTTGGTGCAAAAGGCGCAGCATTCGCGTTTGGAACAAAATCTGCACTAAAGCGAGCCTTGTTACCACCAGCTCCAAGACCTTGGATCTCAGATTTTTCTATCCTCGCCTTCGCAGTCGCCATCGCAGCCGCTTCCGCTACACTTCCAGCTGCAATTTTTTCTGCACCCTCTTTGTATGAGTGATACACTTTTTCATCCAGAACGTAAAACGTTCGTTTTACCGCTCCTGCGGACCGGGAATTCGCGTTCCCAGCTTCAATTTCATCAATACCCAGTGCAGTGTTTGCAACTTTAACTGGAAGATCGTCGAATGAATCATCATATTCGTCCTCATACTCTAACTCTGCTGCCGCCATTAACACTTGCCTCTTTTCATCAGCAGTGAGTTCGAAACCAACCTGCTTTGTTCCTTTTCCAATCGCTTCGCCCAATTTTGGAAGAGTTTGTTTGAGAGACTTGGTATCTAGAGGAGGCCATCCAAGAGTCCGGTCGAGACAACTCAGATTTTGTGGAAGCGAATTCTCGAATATGTTCTGTACTATTAACTCTGCGTTCGGACCAAAGTGGTCCACGCAAGCTTTCAAAAACCCGATCCCAAGATCTGGTAGGACCATTTTCACTGATTCAATCACAGAAACGATGGAAGAAGCAATTCCAATGTACTGATTACTTACTTCTTTAGGTGCAGCTTTTTCACCGCGTAAACCACTAATTGCTGCACTCGCCGATTCCTTAACCAAATTCAAACTTCTCTTATCCTGCGTAGCGGTTTGAAAGTGTGTGACGACATCGTCCCGAACAATCTCGAGGGCACGCACCAAATTACCTTTCTGGCACAACCACACACCAGCCTCAGGATACACCACACTGAGGGATGTCAACGAAGCCGCGACATCATGGAAGTATGATAACGACTCGAGCAGATCATCCGGTGCTAACCCACCGCCCTTCGTCGCAGAAATTCCTCTTTCTGACATTTCGTTCAGATTCTTCTCCATTATGACTCCCGTCTCGATAAAGTCATCGATGAGAGTCGGCAACAATTTCACTCCGCCATCTATTACTTCTCGAACCAAATCACGATCGCAACGACCGTACAAGACCGACAGGTCTATTATCTTCGGCACATCGAATAGGCTATGCTTAAGAATTATGCGACGACGCTCGTCTGCTGTCAGACGCGAGCGTTCTCGACTTCCATCGTTCACCAGTCGGAGTAAAGTAAGAAACACTTTCTTTCCAAGCTCATCCTCTTCCGCGCCTGTCGACAACATGTTCGTTTCACCGTTGAACTCATAAGGGCGAGGTCTAAACTGCAAGTATGTATCCAAAGTTTTCGCGAGCCCATTCCCGTTTCTTTCGACGTGTGTCCAGAACGCTTCGTTTGTTTTTCGCAACCCACTATCGAGAACGTCCGTTAGCGCCCGACGAGCCAACGCAGAACGCTCGTCTAGGCCATCTTCATCGCCTGGGAGATATGGAATGTGTCTAAGATCCCTATTACCGTGCAGAGACGGCCGCGACATCGGGCCGCGGGCCACGAAGTGTCGTCACGAGCGGCAGCTTATATCCGGGCCATGGCACTCTCGCTACTTCAGGGCGCGTGCGATCTCACGCATCAGACTTAGACCCGCGACTGCGCCCTGAACATCGCGATGGGAGACGAAATAGATGAAGTGATCGATTTTCTATCTGATAAGAAGCCAGCGGTGCGAGAACAGGCGATGCAAATCGTACAAGGTTTGACGGGGACCGATGACGGCGCAAAACTGCTTTACGCGAAAGCGGATGCGCTGGTGCCGAAACTACTGCATGCACTGGGCGCAGAAGGGGGAGAATCAAAATATGCAGCGACAGCACTCGTCAATTTGACTCATGATCCCGAGGTCATCACGAAAGCTGTGGGTAAGGGTGTGGTTGAGCGAGCCATGGACAGTCTCCGAGATGGCGACGGAGCGCCAGTTGATCTCTTGCTGTCCATTTTGGCGAATGTCACGACGGCGGAGAGCGGTGTTCACGTTTTAATTCAGGAAGGTAAGCCATTGGAGGGATTCTGGCTATCTAAGCTGATTCAACACCTCTCCACGGGGACCCCGGAGGTTGACTACGACCAAGCAGCCTCAGTTCTGACGAACGTCACTCGGGATCCTATCGGTCGGCGAGTGTTCCTAGACCCGAAGAGAGGACTGCTGGCCTCCGTCATCCCATTTATGACGCAATCAAATGAGCTCAGACGCGAGCGTGTCGCTGCCGCTCTCAGAAATTGCTGCATGGACGATGTACATAGAAAGGCTCTCCTAAACTTCGCCTCGCCGACTGAAGAGCCTGAGGGTGAAATAGTCAGAGCGCTGCTAAGACCAATCAGCGGAAAGAAAGTTGGAGCCGAATTATCTGATAATGTTCGTCAGGCTTGTGCCGAAGCGATCTTCGCATTGGCTAAGGATGAAGAGGGACGTGAGCTTCTCGAGAAGTTGGAGGCTCCTAGAGCACTCAGGGATGGATACGAGCTTGAGGAGCACGCAGAAACTTGTGCGGCGCTGGTGGCGACCGGTGATTTATTCCTGAAACATGGAATGGTACCGGAGGATCTACAAGAAGGCTTGAATCAACCACAGGCTGTCGAAGTCATCGATGATGACGAAGCTCTAGTGATGGGGCCTGGTTTCGGAGGAGGTGGATTTATTAATAGCGTCGACTAATTCAGTCAATGCCCGCCTAGAAAGATGTGGGCATACTTGATCCACTTGAGCGAATCAAGTACCACGCCGAATTAGAAAGTAGAAATATAATATTCGAAACCAAGAAGCCATAAAGTGTTCAAGAACGCGAGTGAGAATACCTTGCACTTTCAATTATTAATTCCCACTACAATTAATTACTTGTGACACTATTCGACGTGTCCACATTGATTGGAATGGAAGATTGATGGTCATGCAGTTCCCCAAGATTAATGTGCCGACACAAGATATTATGTGCCTGCTCTCATCAACGTAGAGTGTTAGATCGATCACATTGGTCGCGTTCATTTCATTTAAATAATAAATTATTTTTTAATAATTCCACTACGGCACTATATTCGATATTCCTGCCGTGTCCTTGTACTAGACAATAGAGTTACGTTTTCTCAAGTGATTTAAGCGCGTGAAGTAGTGAAATTCTTCGCCCGTGACGAGTTAACTCTAATCGGATTAATTAATTATTAATTCACAATGATTTTCCTCTCCCAGCTTTCATTCTCCACTGGAAACTGACGCTGTTCCAGTGAACGGCTCTCCTATTTCATGCGTACACTGTTGTTTCGAAAAGCTTTCATGGAAGCGCGCATAAATCTGTGGTTCGATCCACTTGAACACAAATAATTTTCGAATTAAAATCGCATGGCCTTTTCAGGCTAGTATGGGAACGCGTGCGCTCGATTTTTATCGCCGCGGTTGAATCATCTAGCGTATCAATTACTAACGTTCGTGCCTGCAGCATCACAGGACGTCGATCACTCGGGTTGAAATCGACCGATAACGTTCTCGTTTCAAGAAGCGAATTAAATTAATTGCTCGTACACTCATTGTTGCGCCATCGTACAGGTACCAGTTCACGACGTGCTAGGATAGGTACGAGTCTTCTGAATAAATTTTTCGCATAATTAGTCATCACGAATTATCTTGTTGGTGATTTAGTCGCATTTACATAACACAATACTATCCTAGGCTCTTGAGGACTGACTGCCGAACCTGACTTGACCAAAAGCTTTTGCGAGAAGGTGAGCTAGCCGGCTGGACATTTTACGCAGTCGCGATCGGCTTCTTCATGACAATGAGATACATCGGCGAGAAGATACCGAGATCACCACCCTTCTCGAGGTTCACAGCCGCCTTCAACAGCATAGTGTGTACGGCCTGGGTACCTTTCGGTGCGAAGCCAACGAATTCAAGCACGCCAGTGAGGAGGTGGGTAAGGTAAGCGGCACGACGCGCAGACTTCATGGCTTGCTGCCACGGAACAGCACCAACCGTGGCGCGATCGAACGTGAATTGGACATCGAAACCAGCGGCCTTGGCAGCTTCGATGCAGTCTTCGATGGTTCGGACTTCCGGCAACGCGTTACCCTCCGCAATACCATCAACAACGTCAACGTGGAGCTTGTTGTTCTTGTCGTACTTTTCAGTTCTGAGCCACTCATACGAGGCGAACAGGGCACCGGGCTTAAGTACTTGGAAAACTTGCTTGTACATGGCGGTCGTGTTAGAGGCGTGGCACGCAGCCTCAATGGCATAGGCACCATCGAAGGCTCGGCCCTTGAACACCTTGGCAAGATCCATGAAGTTACCTTGGACGATCTCCGTCAAATCTTCCACGCCAGCTTCCGCGTTCAAGGTCTTGCAGCGACCAACTTGATACTCGTTGATGGTGATACCCGTGACCTTACCGCCGGTGGCCTTCACAATGTTACGCATCGGTCCACCGACACCGCACCCAAGGTCCAAAACGTTCATCCCCTCCTTGAGGCCAATGTTCTCCGCGATGGCTGTTTGAGCGAAATGAAATCAGTAAAGGTTAGTCAACTATATGATTTGACTTCGACGCGCCGGGTTGTCAATGATTGAGCGATGAACGTACCAACTTCCTGACGGATGATAGAATTCTCGAAGCTTTCGCCCTTCTCACGAGCGGCAAAGTGGAAACTTTCACCCCAACCGTATTCATAGAAATCCGTGATAAGGGAGTAAAACTTGTTCACAAAATCTGGAGTGGAAAGAATGCGCGATCCCACACCCTTGCCATCTTCTTGATCGAAGAACTCGTTGTAAGATTTGATCCCACGGTCCACCATGCTCTTCGCCATCGCGCCGGTCTTTCCACCAAACGAGTGCAACGGGTTCTTGCGGAACCAGGAAAGCTTGACGGCCACGTAGAGACCACCGGTGATCGTAGCACCACCGACAACCATCTGGACCTTCTTATCTTCGAGCGCGCCCATGATGCGCTCCGTCGCCATCTTGTCTGGCTAACTCTCCGGATCTAGAAACGGCTTGTACGTCCGACGTCGACAGTTGCAAGCTCCGCTTGCGTTTCGCTGAAGGTACGAGTATCGACCGTAAGGGTAAGTCGATTTACACGTTCCACGCGTGGACGTCTTGGACTGACGCCGGCGAGCTCGCGAAAGATCGAGGTACGCCACTTCGGATAGACGCCCGTCGCCGCCGCAACTCGCGGCATTTTTTTTCGATTTGATAGCGTTTAGTTTCATTTACTACGAGTTAGTGGAATGGGGTTTAAGGCGGAAATTTCCACAGAGGCCCGGGTGACCCTTTTTTTCGCGTCCACACATTTCCATTTTGTTGGTTCCATTTTGTGAGCGAGTCAACGGAGAGCTCGACCTCACCATCGGCGTAAACGTTGCATCTAAAAAGCGGTGCGATGAATGAAACGGTGCAGAGAAACACATGACGTGAATGAAGGGCGATCTGGGGGTGCGATATAGATGGTATTGCACCGAGGCTAAACAAGTTGAGTGGCACAAGCCAGGCTTCTGGCGAGTCATAAAATTCACGGTTTCGTGGACACCTTCACCATAGAGGCGCGAATGAGGGTATCACCGATTTTGTAACCCTTTCTGAACTCTTCAATAATCGTATCCTCGTCCATCTCCTCGTTCTCCTCTCGCATGATGGCTTCGTGGTCATTCGGATCGAACAGTTCACCAACGCCCGGCACCGCCTGGAGGCCTTGCGACGAGAGAATTTCCATCATTTGCTTGTGCATATTCTGATAACCAGTCAGAATCTTCGTTTCACCCTCAGTCTCACCAGTGATGTTCTTTTCGGCGAGATCAAAGTTGTCAAGAACAGGCAAAAGAGCCTTGATAAAGTCACCCTTGGCGCTGGAACCAATGTTTTCTTTCTCCTTGAGCGTTCTCTTGCGGAAGTTGTCGAAATCCGCGTTCAGGCGCAAGTACTGATCCTTCATCGCCGCGACTTGGTCCTCCATGCCCACAAATTTCGCGTTCGCATCTCCAATTTCTCCCTTGAGAGCAGTCAAAATTTCCACCGCCTCCTCGTCATCGCCGACAACCGACTCAAGTTGCGCCACAAGACTTCCAAGCACGCCGTCGTCTTCAGCCTTCCCTTCGCCCTCGACTTCGGGCTCATCTTCTACGACTTCAACCTCAGGAGATTCTTCGGCCGCGTCGACAGCCTGCGTAGATTTCGAACAAAATTCAATACAGTCAGTCCCTACTCATACATAACCTTGCCCTCAAGATGCCTTGACTTGGCCTGTGGTATCGAAATCGATGCGCGCGTCTGGTTGGATTCGAGCCCGGAGTTCGTTGCATGACGCGTCCGAGTGTATGTTGCCGGGAGGTCACTTACCTCCTCTTCTCCAGCCCGGACGACAAGTCCGAACCGTCCCTTTTGCACGACCCGGCTTCTGGAAACCGAGCGAAGCTTCGACACATGGTGCCCCTTCACGGTCGCGAGCGACGCTGAAATGGTGAACGCCGACATTGTACGAACCCCGAGCGAGACTTGTCAATATGTAGACGACGCTGACGCGATTCGTCCCTCAGGACGAGCAGTGCGGGCGCTCCGACCTTCTGGAGTCTCCTTCCCTCCTTTCCGCCGGCGGGGTGCCCATGGCGAGTCATTATTAGCCATCGAGCCCCCCGGGGGGAGAGGAAGTTTCTGCTCGAGGAGTTCAGCTCGTTCGGTGTCTTTCAACAATTCGTCTCGAGCGCCACACCGAAACTCTCATCCGCGGTCGCGGACCCCGTGATCGCGGAGCCGGATCAGAGCCTCGGTGAACATGTTCATCTTCGACGCGGATGAATCCAGGGCGATGGTTCTGAGCACGCTCGCGGGGCTCACCACCACCCTGGGCGGTTTTATAGCGGTTTACAAGAAGCCGGACGCGAGGGCGCTGGCGTTCCTGCTCGGCATCGCCATCGGCGTCATGAGCTCGCTGTCATTCATCGAACTATACGCTAAAAATGTCATGGAGCATGGCTTTCTTCGGGTGACAGCGTCGGCCCTAGCGGGCGCTGGATTGTACGCGTGTGTTGCGCCTTGCCTCCCGAATCCCGAACACAGTGCTGGACAAACCGGAGTGGCCTCGCCGAACGAGCAGACGACAATAAGCGCGACTTCGAAGAGCGCTGATTCCAAAGAAGCACCCGCGGTCGGTGGATTGAGTAGAGGACGATTGTTGAGACTTGGAATCTTGATGGCTTTTGCGATGACACTGCACAACCTTCCAGAAGGCTTTGCGGTTGCGTGTGCGTCGTTCACGAAAGTCGGACCCACGATGGCATTCGCCATCGGTATGCATAATGTTCCCGAAGGAATCATTATCGCAGCCCCCGTGTACGCGGCGACGGGCAGCCGGCCACGTGCTATCGCTCTCGCGACGGCGAGTGGGTTGTCAGAGCCGGTGGGCGCACTTCTCGCTCTGAAGTTTATGAAACCTTACCTCACGCCTGAACGTTTAGATTACCTTCTTGCGGGGACTGGTGGAATCATGACTGCTGTTTGTGGTCTCGAGCTCTGGTCAGAGGCGAAAAAGTGCGGAAATAATGACAACATGTACAGAGGAATCATCTTTGGGGGCGCTTTGATGATTTTGACCTTACACCTCGGCGCTTAGACTGTTAGCTATCTCTAGACTTCTAGGTTGTTGTAGACTATCTATTCATCTGGAATTTGAAGAGTTCTTTTCGCGTTTTTGCGATGTCTCCATCGATTATGTATACATTTCGTGTAGAAGGCGAAAGCATCGATTCGCAACGATTATTTGACTGCGACGTGGTTGAAATTCCATGATATGATGCTCTGATGTTTTTCTCTTCAGCTGCATTCTTTGCGTAGCTTTTCCATGTGTTTTTGTCTGGCATAGGGATCCCATGCCCCCATGCTGCGTCTTCCTTACAGGTCGTGAGAAGACTTGGTACAGCACTACGGCCTGTCCGGCGATCTCGAGTCGCCGCCCGCTTACTAGAGTTGAGACTCGCGATTCCATCGAAAAGATGCAATTTTTGTTCGGCATCGACGCTACTTGAAAGAGAGATACTATGAGTTGAACCAGGAAACCCCACTCGCATGTCCTCAAGATCTTGACGTGTCAGAACATCAGCTTCAAGGAGCTCTCTGACAAATCTTTTGAGTATGAGGCAGTGGTTTTTGAATTGCTCAAAGTCAGCATACCCAGCTCGATCGGAGACGTATGTATTTATTCTTTGCTGCAAATTTATGTCTTCTGCGTTTGTCTGAAACTTCTGGAAGGAAATGGACCCCAGATCTCTGAGAAGCCTTCGACGCTGAGCTTCATTTCTAGCGTCGAGCAAACGAACGCCCACATCCTCTATTCCAAACATTACTAACCTGCGGAATGACAAAACTGTGCACCCCAGACTGTGCTTTTTCATCATTTTGATCATGTTTACGTACACACTGCAGAGATGTGGATATCGTAGTACTTGGGTAAAACTATCTTTGAAGATGTGCGCGAGCACGCGCTCGTGGTACACGCCGTACATGACCATTTGCTTGACTAAATTCTGAAAAATGTGCTCGTCCATTTTCAAATTGGCAAAAGTTGAGCCGATTACGAGTAGCTGAGTCTCGTTCCACTTCGTAAGTGGCTCACTCATCATCTCAAACAGATTGGTGGGGTGTTCATTCTTCGGGTGACCAAAGGCTCCACTACCACATATGAACAAGCTTTGACTCCCTCGCGGAACGACAAATGTGCAAGACTTTGACGCATAAACCCGTTCAGCTTTGACGCCGTAAAGTGGATGACGTTCACACTCATCAATCTCTGACTTTTTCTTCTGGCTCCTTTCATCATTGGATACTACCGGCTGGATTCTCTGTGGTCTGTTTGATCCCGTCACCGAGCCGTTGCCGAGCTGCCCAAAGTCATTCGCACCGCATACAAACACGTCGCCCAAGGTTGTCAACATCACTGTGTGGAGATCCCCTGCGGCTATTTGATTGATGGACACGCTAGTCATCGCAGATATCAGAGTCAGCGAGCTTCTGTCTTCCGCTGAGTGTAATCCCAACTGACCATGACCACCTGCTCCGCAGACGTAAACTCTACCAGTATCGGTAAGAATTACTGTATGTGCCCGCCCTCCTACAACCTGGATGACTTTCTGGCGATGTTTCTCCTTTGTCTTTTCTTTAGCATCGACGATGTCGAGTTTATTCATCTCATCAATAAATTTTTGTTCGAGTTCTTGGGCATCAAGGTAAATTTCTTCCACGTCAACTTTTTTCGGTTTTCCTCCGACCAAGTCGTCGTGACCCATCCGACGCGGAAGGAAAACGTCGGAAAAGTCATCGCAAGCCAGTTGACCATGACTGTTGGAACCGAAGCCATATAAAATGCCACTTTCTGTCACGACGAGTGTATGGTTTCCCCCGCAAGAGATGGATGACACTGATAAACCATTCAACGCGGATACCAACTTCGGTTTCGAATAGTCCATTCCATCTCCGTGTCCAAGCTGTCCGCGAGATCCAGCTCCGAAACTGTATACACTCCCTTCAGTAGTCGTGATGACAGTGTGAGAATCTCCAGCCGCACAAGTCAAGACTTTCGTCGTAGCGTTTGTCACCCAGTACATCCACTTAGGAACATGGTGCTCGAAGTTCACGCTAACTTGACCGTGCCCAGTGCAACCGTTAGAATCTTTACCCCACGTGAGGCACTCTTGAGTCGTCGAAACTGCGACTGAATGTCGCCCCCCGGCGGCGATATCGTGAATCTTTGTGTCACCTATCGTGTCCAGGTTGACAGGAACATCTTGCCTACGTGACGTCTTCAATCCGAGTTGCGAACACGCGTCGGATCCAACCACAAGGACGCGCCCGTGGTGATCTGTGTAAGTGGGATCCAGAGTCTCCAGGACCTCCGAGTCTGATTCAAGAAGAATGAGCGCATGATCATCGCCTCCAGATACCTTTTTCACTCGAGAACCCACGGGAAGTTCTATCTTTATGGGCTTCACGTACCGATGCAAGTGGCGTGGGACACCGCGTAACGTCTTCAACCGTTCTTCCAGTAGAACCACCATTTTCTCGCCAGTCAAGTCGAGATCGCGTACACATCCATCAAATAAAAGACCACAGTATGTTCCAGGCGCGTAAATGTCCTCTTCTGGTTGATTATCCTCCCCGCGCACGATGAGCGCTCCGGTTGACGACGCTTCTTTCTGTGTTTCTGGATCTGATTCGGATACGTTCGAACGTCCATCAGAGCCCGATTTATCGTCAGTTCTACTTATTTCGACTTCCTCCTCGCTGTCAGAGTCGTGTAACCGTAAACCTTCGACGAGGTCGGGATCACTGAACTGCACTGTGGACCTGTCTCGCCACTCGACTCGGTGAATGGTCTGAATGAACTTTTGTTTCACGACGTCCTCTTCCGAGTAGCGAAGAATTGGAACGCCCCAAGCGTTCACAGATTCATCCTCACGCATCTCCCGATGCTCATTCATCTCTTTGGCCCAGAATCTCGAGAGAACGTGAGGTCACGGTCCTCTTCGCACGTTGGCACCCGCGGCCACTTTCGGAAGACGCCTCGAGCGTGTCGGAGGGAATCGCGCGGGTTCACGGCGCAACGAGATCGCGCATGGGGTCGAGAAGTGTGCTCGAGCCGAGAAACTTCACGTCTGAATTAAACTAAATCGCGGGATTCGCGCGCGATTGTGACACCGTCGCGCACGCGGTCGAGACGGAAACTTTCCAAAGGGGAAGGACTGGACGACCGAACGACAACCACCTCGATCGATGTCCATCTTGGATCTGTCGATCGACGTGATGGAACGAATGGTTTCATCGATCAAATTCATCGATGAAAGAAAAAACTCATCGATCGAATTCATCGATGAAATTCAGCGACACTCAGCCCTAGGGGCGAAAAAGACCCGGGTCGTCGGCGTCGTCGGTCGTCGCTCTCACACCACGACTGCGCGTCTCCAGCCTCCACCAGGGTCGGTGCAGCGAAGATGGAACTTCAAGCTCACGCGACGATTCCGACGAAGAAGCCCGTGCTCGTGTGCATCCTCGACGGTTGGGGAGAAAACCCGATAGAAGATGAGCACAACGCCGTCCACGTCGCCAAAACGCCCACCATGGATGCGCTCAAGGCGCGCGGCAGCGCGTATTACCGAACCGTCCAGGCGCACGGTACCGCGGTCGGCCTCCCCACGGACGCGGACATGGGTAACTCCGAGGTCGGTCACAACGCCCTCGGCGCCGGAAAGGTGATCGCCCAAGGCGCGTCTTTGGTCGACATCGCCTTGGAAAGCAAAAACATGTTCAGCGATGCTGGCTGGCAATACATCAAGCCTGCATTCGCGAACAACACGCTTCACATTATTGGTTTGCTCAGTGATGGTGGTGTTCACTCGCGCACCGATCAAATTTTCGGAATGATGCGAGGCGCTATCGCCGACGGCTGCAAAAAGTTGCGTCTTCACGTTCTCACCGATGGTAGAGACGTCGCTGACGGTACCTGCCACGAGTACATGGAAAAACTCATCGCTGAACTCGATTCGTACGCTGCTCAAGGCTGCGATGCGAAGGTGGCCTCAGGTGGCGGTCGTATGGCGGTCACGATGGATCGCTATGAAGCGGACTGGGCTATGGTTGAGCGAGGTTGGAAGGCACATGTGTTGGGTGAAGCGCCAAACAAGTTCAAGTGCCCGAAAGAAGCTCTCAAGGAACTCAAGAAAGATGGTGCCACGGATCAGTACATCGCTCCGTTCGTCATCGTCGATGATGATGACAAGGCTGTCGGTACTATTCAAGATGATGACGCCGTCGTCATTGCGAACTTCCGGGCTGATCGCGTCGTCGAAATCTCCAAGGCGTTTGAGTACGCCGATTTCGATGCGTTTGAGCGTGTTCGTTTCCCCAAGACCAAATTTGTGGGTTTGATGCAGTACGATGGTGATTTGAAGCTTCCGGCCAACTATCTCGTCCCGCCTCCTCTCATTGAAAGAACTTCCGGCGAGTGGCTCGCAAAGAACGGGTTGAAAACGTTTGCGTGCTCCGAAACTCAAAAGTTTGGTCACGTCACGTTTTTCTGGAACGGTAACCGCTCTGGCTACTTCAACGAAGACCTCGAGACGTATGTGGAAATTCCGAGCGACAACGTGCCGTTCAATCAAGCGCCGTTGATGAAGGCTCGTGAGATCACCGCCGCCGGAAAGGAGGCGCTCCTCTCTGGTAAGTATGATGTCGTTCGTGTGAACTACGCCAACCCAGACATGGTCGGACACACGGGTGATATGGGCGCGACTGTTGCGGCTTGCGAAGAGTGCGATGCTTGCGTGAAGGAACTTCTCGACTTGGTCGAGGAGCTCGGAGGAATGTTCCTTGTCACCGCCGATCACGGCAACGCCGACGACATGGTCCAACGTGATAAGAAGGGAGGTCCCATGGAGGACAAGGGGACCGGTGCGCTTTTGCCCCTTACCTCGCACACTCTTGCCCCGGTTCCTGTAGCTATCGGCGGTCCCGCGTTGCCGGAAGGTATCAAGTTCCGCGATGACCTCCCGAAGGCGGGCTTGGCTAACGTCACCGCCACGTACATCAACCTCATGGGTTATGAGGCCCCCGCGGAAATGGAACCGAGCCTCATCGCGAGCGCGTAAGGAAGACATTTCCACCATCACATCTCTCCGCTCAAATTGTCCAAATCAAAGATTTATCAGCAATCCTATGTCAATACAAAATTCTTCTTAGTCACCACACGACTCCACTTTACGATGCGCGGCGGCCTCGCGTCCCCGTCCTGTCCCAAGGTGTCCCACGCTCGACGTCCAACGTCGACACGAAGGAACTCGACACGAAGGAATTGCCGTCGTGGAAAGTCTGTCGTCAGGATGACATCCACGGCGGCGGTACCAACGTGGGGCGAACTGGGACGAGCGCACACACCGACAACTTCACCCACGGTGAAAAGATTGACGGAGGAGGCTGCGGCGCGCGCTCGCGGTGAAGGTCCGCCTCATCAGGATAATAAACTTCGTCTCTTCGGTGCAAACGAAAGCGACGACGTACGAGTGACCTTCTACCGAGATCATGCCGGGGTAAGCGTTCGCTAAATCTTTCGCTCTTCCGATGACGTTTCATCCAAGGCGTCCCAAGCAAACTGACTGACTGCTCTTCGCCCTTCTCCCCGTGTAGTGGTGCCCCTACTGTCAAAAACTATGGATTATGCTCGAAGAGAAGCAAATACCGTACCGTGTAGAAAAGATCAACATGCGCTCCTACGGCGATAAACCACAAGCCTTCCTAGAGAAAATTCCAAGCGGACTCCTTCCAGTGGTGGAAATTGACGGTCAGTTGATTACAGAGTCTCTGGTGATCATGCAAATACTTGAGCGGGAATTTCCCGAGCGCACCACTCTCCCAGAAGACAAGTTCGAAGCGGCAAACGTGTTGCTGCGATTAGAGCGTCAACTTTTCTCGGACTGGTGTGGATTTGTTTTCCGTCCTTCGATGCCGGGTCCTCTTGGCGCTCGAGCTGGGTTCGAGAAGACGTTGGATAAAGTCGACGAAGCCCTCGGGGAGACTCCAGGACCTTGGTTTCTCGGAGGCGACGACCCTAGTATTGTAGACTTTCAGTACGTCTCGCACGTCGAACGCATGAATGCGAGTGTTCTGTACTGGAAAGGTCTACAACTCCGTGGTACGGAGCGCTGGTCGAACATTGAGAAATGGCTTCTCGCCTTTGAAGCTCGTCCGAGTTATCAAGCGACGAAGAGTGATTACTACACTCACGTCATGGATATCCCTCCTCAATATGGTCCAGGGGTCCCTGATAGAAATAGTTCGGTCGACGAGGCTGTAGCGATCATCGGAGGAGAGAAGAGTTGGAGACTTCCCGTAAACCTGACGGCGGATGGATTCGAACCGCTTCCAGAATCTATGAACAGAGGTGTCGAGGACGCTCGTCACGAAGCTGCACACAAATTGATCACGAATTATGAAAACATCGTGAAATTTGCATGCCGTGGAATGGGCGAGCCGGGTCGCAAGCAATTCGGAGCGCCACTCGCGGACCCATACGCTGTTCCGAATTTCAACTACGAAACTCGTGTCGACGAATGTCTGCGACGCGTCGCACAAGCTCTGATTGAAGGTACCGCTCAACCAGGAGAGTCAAGCGTTAGTCCTAGCAAGGATGCAAAGTCAGTGGGCAAGTGTCTGTCATATTTACGGGATAGAGTTGGAGTCCCGAGAGACATGAGTTATCCCGCGGCGATGCAACTCAGAGCGCATCTTAACTGGTGCATCGATTCCTTGTAGGATCCTAGTTTCTACTACAAGAAGCGCATAGGTTGCTACTGTATTGAAACTATTATCTAACTATCCGTAAAGCATTCTAAATGACTCTATCCTATCGACCATCTAATCGACGCTCTCGTTCGATGACGTGACTTTCGAATTTCATCAAGATATTCGTCGTCTTTTGACCCGGCGGGTCACTCGGCCCCGATTCGGAGTAATAAGCGCTCACCTTGGCTGGGAATCCCGCGCTTCTTAAAATCCCTCTCACCATGCCAGCCGCGAAAGCCCCGCAGTTCAAATCTCCCAAATCCTTTGGAACGCTGACGAATCGATTGACCAGTAAATCTTTGTCGGACATCAAATATTCGTCGTCGTCGTACACCTCTAAAGAATCCGCCGGTCGTCCAAACACGTTCTTCCAGAAGACACTCTGAATGAACTGTAAGAGCGGTAGGAGTCTGTTATCACGTTTGGCATTACCGCGCTCGCGAAAGCTCTGTGACTCGTACAACCGTCGTCCCACGTCCGCTCCCGCATCTTCCAACGTCGCCTCGAGCTCCGTCGTGTCCTTGGCGCGTCCTCGATGATACTGGACCAACTCGGAAAATAACAGCGCATACGCCGAGAGAGCGATCTCTGACTTCCCGCGACCGAGAGCGGGGCGAGACGTGCTCACCGCATCTTCCGCGCGTCGCATTTTTACCGAGATCGCCCGGTGTCGAGACGAGAAGTGGCGCGAGGCGCGGTCCGAGTGGGCGCTGATGAACGAATGAAATCGCTGGGAAACGGAATTTCGACTTGCCTAGGGTTCAGAATTCGGCGCGCTTCCGGGCCGCCGACGACGCTCGCGCCCGGCGAGACGTGAGAAATCGTGTGGTTTAGTCGCTATCCGTCATGGGAGGCATTCGCGGCAAAAGCGCGCGCAAGCGTGCGAGGATGGCACAAAACACGAAGACTTTCGACCGCATCTCTGGAAGGTTTTACGACGAACAAGTCGCGATGCCAAAAGGTAAAGTCTCAGAGAACGAAATGTTGAGCGCACCGAAATCTTTTCGTCGGTTTCTCGCCGCCAAAGCTGCGGCAGAGTCACGCGAGAAGCGTCGAGAGCGTGAAGAGAACGAACAGGAAGACGAGCCGGCGGCTGCGTCCGGGGATGAAAAAAGTCGCTCAGACGGCGGCCAGTCGTCTTCAGAAGACGAAGGCGGCGACGAGGGTGATCAAAGTGAGCGTACTACCGACGTTGTTGCACCTCTCGTTCGAGCGAAACCAGATCAAGGGAACGCTAAACTCAGGGAGATGGATGAACAAGCGGTGGCGGCGGAGACTGAAAATACGAAGAAGAAGAAATATCTCTCACTGAGAGAACGCAAAAGAAAAGAGCGCGCGGCTCTTCGCGCTCAGAAAGAGGAAGAATCTGAGTTCATTAATGGTACTGGAACCACTGCTCGGTTCGGTGAAGTTGCAGAGGCACCGCCAACTATCACGCTGAAGAGGAAAAGCGGCGGAAAAGGCGAAAAAGCTGTTCCGATCGAGCTCAGCGGTCATAAAATTGTAGAGATAGCCGCAGAGAATCAAAGCGGCAAATCGAATCGACAGTCGAAAATATTTGCAGATCTTTTATCGGCCGCCAAAGTGTCTTCAGGCAAGAGTAAGAAGAAGTTGGAAAATCAAGGTCTCAAGCGTCAAGCAGAGCTCGCTCAACTCAGGGCGCAGATCATCACGGATTATCGTTCAATGCGAGGTCGCCCGATGAATAACGGCCGTAATGAGAAACTAGCGAGCAATCCGACGAAACTGTTCGCCTCGGGGTCATCTCTACAAGGAGGTAATGGAGTGAGTGCCGCGCAGCTTAGAAAGGATCGACGGTGACACACCGAGGTTTCATAGAAGATAGTGTATTAAATTTGATACGAAAACCCACTAGAAGAAGTCTTGCAAGGCGTCCATCTTGAGATCATCCTGTTGCAAGACCCGCACAGCACCAACAGTCGCCTTCGCCCCGGCAATGGTGGTCACCATCGGGATCTTCAAGCCGACCGCAGTGCGGCGAATTTCCCGACCATCCACCAAATCCTGTGCATCACCCGAAGAGGTGACGATCATCAAACCAATCTCACCGTTGCGAATCATGTCGCCAATATGGGGTCGACCTTCGTGAACTTTCTTCACGCGAGTGACCGGCACGCCAGCCTTTTCTAAATGATTCGCCGTACCACCGGTGGACATGACTGTGTAGTTCTTCATGTCAACGAGGTCGCGCGCTATGTCAACTATGGCATCCTTGTCACCATCACGGACAGATATGAAAACATTACCCGAAGTAGGCAAGCGTTGTCCAGCAGCGAGCTGCGCTTTGCAGTACGCGCGGCTGAAATCCTCATCAATACCCATCACCTCACCAGTACTTCTCATTTCCGGCCCAAGAAGTGTATCGGCACCCGGGAACTTGTCGAACGGAAGGACAGCCTCCTTCACAGCAACGTGGTTCAACTTGACCTCTTCAGTGAAGCCAATCTCCGGAAGCGTCTTGCCAGCCATCACCAAAGAAGCGTACTTTGCTAACGGGTGACCGATCGCCTTCGCGACGAAAGGCACCGTGCGAGACGCACGGGGGTTAGCCTCGATGATGTACGGAGTGCCATCTGGGGCGACGGCGTACTGGATGTTGATGAGACCAACAACTCCAAGACGGCGGGCAAGCTTGGGCGTCCAGTCACGGATGGTCGCGAGAGCGGATTCCGGAATGGTTTGAGTCGGCAAAGAGCAGGCGGAATCACCAGAGTGCACACCGGCTTGCTCGATGTGTTCCATGATACCACCGATGACGACGTTGCCAGCCGTGTCGCACAAGGCGTCGCAATCAATTTCCGTCGCATTTTGAAGGTACTTGTCGACAAGCACAGGTCTGTCCGGGTCGACTTGAACGGCAGTTCTAATGTATCGCTTCAAATCCGCGTTGGATCCGACAATTTCCATCGCACGACCACCGAGGACGTACGAGGGGCGGACCATGACGGGGTAACCGAGCTTTTCGGCGACAACCAACGCCTCGTCCTCAGAGCGAGCGACGCCACCCGGAGGCTGCAAAATTTGAAGTTCGTCCAAAATATCGATCCAACGCTCCCGATCTTCAGCAGCATCGATGGAGTCCGGCGGAGTACCCAAAATCTTGGTGAAGCCATTGCCGGACGCGGCCGGAATCGGGTTCGCCTTGAGAGCAGCCTCGAGTCGAGTCGCGAGACTCAACGGAGTTTGACCACCAAACTGGACGATGATACCTTCCGGACGCTCAGTTTCACAAACGTTCAAGACGTCTTCGACCGTCAGCGGTTCGAAATACAAACGATCAGACGTATCGTAATCCGTTGACACAGTCTCCGGGTTACTGTTGAGCATGATCGTCTCATATCCAGCGCCAGAGAGAGCAAAAGCGGCGTGGCAGCAGCAGTAGTCGAATTCGATACCTTGACCGATACGGTTCGGACCACCACCCAAAATAAGAATCTTCGGTTCGTTGGTGGATTCCGCCTCATCGTTACCGTCGTAAGAGGAGTAGAGGTACGGAGTATCCGCTTGGAATTCTGCGGCGCAGGTGTCGACTCGCTTCATGGATGGCGTGACGCCCTTGGCGGTGCGGGCCTTGCGGACAGCCATTTCGTTAACACCGGTGAAAGCACGAGAAATTTGGACATCGCTGAAGCCACGTCTCTTCACCTCATACCAGTCGTTTTCGCTAAGATCATCAAGAGAGCTGAGAGATTTCAACCAGCACTCCGTCTCGTAGAGTTCACCAAGCTGTCTGACAAACCACGGATCCATCATCGTCAGCTTGATGATTTCTTCCTCAGAAAATCCAGCAAGGAACGCTTCATGAATCACGACGATACGCTCCGGGTTCGGAATAGTGAGACCATCACGAATAGCAGAAACGTCGCCTTGCATGAAGCCATCGTTCTTGTTAAGACCCCACCCGTTGAAACCCGTCTCGAGAGAACGGAAAGACTTTTGGAAAGACTCTTGCCAGGTACGACCCATAGCCATGGCTTCACCGACAGACTTCATTTGAGTCGTCAACACCGGTTCAGCACCCGGGAACTTCTCGAAAGCGAACCGAGGAATCTTCGTCACGACGTAATCAATGGACGGCTCGAACGAAGCCGGGGTCTTGAGAGTGATGTCGTTCGGGATGCCATCAAGAGTGCAACCAACAGCAAGTTTGGCCGCCATCTTCGCGATCGGGAAACCTGTCGCTTTGGAAGCGAGGGCAGAGGATCGAGAGACACGAGGATTCATCTCGATGATCATGACTTGCCCGTCAACCGGGTTGACGGCCATCTGGACGTTGGAGCCGCCGCACTCAACCCCAATTTCACGAATGATAGAAACCGAAGCATCACGAAGGCGTTGGTACTCCTTGTCCGTGAGCGTCTGAGAGGGAGCAACAGTGATTGAGTCACCAGTGTGCACACCCATCGGATCAAAGTTTTCGATGGAGCAGACAATGACGACGTTGTCCGCGAGGTCACGCATAACTTCGAGCTCATACTCCTTCCATCCGAGCAAAGATTGCTCGATAAGAACTTGGCTCGTCGCAGACGCATCGAGACCACCCTTGACGATATTCTCGAACTCCGCCATGTTGTAGGCGATACCACCACCAGAACCACCAAGAGTGAAGGCCGGTCGAATGATGAGCGGCATTGTGCCGATGTCCTTCGCAATTTCTTGCGCTTGTTCCCAAGTCTCGGCGGTGCCAGACTTCGGGGTGTTCAATCCAATTTTGTCCATGGCATCCTTGAAAAGCTGACGATCTTCCGCTTTGTTGATAGCGTCAAGCTTCGCACCAATCAATTCGACGTTGTGCTTGTCCAACACACCAGACTCTGCGAGCGCCTTGGTCAAGTTGAGCGCAGTTTGGCCACCCATCGTCGGCAACAAAGCGTCCGGCTTTTCGCGCGCGATGATTTGTTCCACGCTCGCCGGGGTCATCGGAGTGACGTACGTACGGCTCGCGGTTTCCGGATCGGTCATGATCGTCGCCGGGTTCGAGTTCACGAGGACGACATCGTATCCTTCGCTACGCAACGCTTTGCACGCCTGGGTCCCAGAGTAATCAAACTCGCACGCCTATCGAGTTCGCATCAACACGCGCGTAAAAGGTCAGTATCGCGCACACGAACGAAAACCAAGCGTCCAAGATTCTTCCCGCGTTCTCTCTATCGCATCTTCCCATCCACGACACCTCACAGCCGCCCCTTCGTCTCTCCCGATCGGGCTCATTTTCAAATCCTTTTTTTTTCAAAAACCACCCATCGGCACGTCCCCGCGCCGTTCCT
>JACLAA010006987.1_pt1 | contig 24392 bp, 17 predicted proteins | sample 8027891 | NCBI WGS metagenome assembly JACLAA01 (sample SAMN15724900, study PRJNA655200) | protist metagenome | isolation source: fluorescence activated cell sorting (FACS) single amplified genomes of... | place: Spain: Blaines Bay Microbial Observatory, Mediterranean Sea | collected 2016-01-19 | reverse complement strand
CAAAATCAATCTCTCGTTTCTCTTCTGCCACTTTTTCTTCTTCTTTTTCGGGATGAGGAGCAGGTGGTAGAGGAGAAGCCGCGGCGGCGGCAGGCGTTGGCGTCACGTTCAACCCGGCGAACAAATCCACCACCACCGGCGGAGCCGTCGTAGCTACCGGTGGTGGCGTTCTCAAGTCGTTCACCGGCGGTGAAAAAGCAAACTCCTCTGGCGCGTTGGACGCCGCTACGTTCATCCCGGCAAACATCGGCGACGCGTTCGGCATCGTCGCACCACCACTCACTCTCATCGCCACTTCCACCGCGCTCTCTAAATCCTCCTCAAAGTATTTCACCTGTTGTTCCCACGCAATTTTTTCGTTCACATCTTCAAACATTGTGTTGCCTTGAGTCGTATGAACGCTCGTTTTCATCGCATTCGTTAGCCTTCGAATTTCATTCAGACGCGCAAATTGCCTCTTCTCGATATCCGGGTTATTCTCCTCGAACCCGAGTTGGTTTCTCTGTCTGGTTTTCTCCAGTAAATCTTTCGCTCGGTCGTAGACTTTCCCCAGATCTTGAATCGACGACGGGACGACGTTGTTATTGTTCGCAATCGTCGTCGCCGTCGACGACGGATGCGTTGTCGAAGATGAGTTGCGTTGTTGTTGTCTCGAATTTGCGTTCGAAGAATTCTGTTGTTGTTGTTGTTGTCCTTGTTGTTGCTTGATCCCGAACAGCTCCCCGAGGCTCGATCCTTTCTTGAACATCTTTAATAAACTCTCTCTTCCTCACTTTCTTCCTCTCTCTGATGAGGTCGATGATCAGATAAATATATAGAATACTAATGTGAGTGTTAAACTTTATGACGAAAAGAATAATTAAATATCGGACTCTTTTCTGTTGACGATGTGAAACCTTCCCTCACATCTCTTCAACGCGCTTCTGTTTGTCGTTGAAAGAGATAAAGAGATGAAAAGAATGACGACGAGCGCTTTTCTGTGCCATTCCTGCCGAGCAGCGTACCGAAGCTCTTCTTTTTCTTCGTCGTCGTCGAGCCTTCTTTTGCAACTCAGAAGAAGAGGACAACAACGGCGTAAAGATTTCATCACCCGTGCACACAACAACGCTTCTTTCATCACCGCTGAACGACGACGACGACGAGAGGACGAGAAACTCTCATCTCCTCCTCGGTTTTTCATCCTCCGTTCTCCTCAAACTTCTTCTCGGACGAGAAAGATGACGAGTGGTGCGAGTGATGCTGCCACGTCGTCGTCTGAAACCGCTCAAAACATCGGGGACGAGATGCCGTCCTACGAAGATTCTCCAAACGTGCTCAGGAAAAGATTCCAGAGCCTGCGCAAACGCGCGGATTCCGCCATGGATATTTTGAACAAAACCAAGCTGGAAAAATCGAGAGAACTTTTAGAGACGAAACAGAACGACCCGGAGTTTTGGAGCAATCAAACCGAAGCGAAAAGAGTGACGAAAGAGTTGAGTTTTGTGCAGTCGCAGCTGCGAAGAGCAGAGTTGGTGGAAGCGACGAGAGACGACGTCGAGCTATCGCTCGAGATGTTGGAGGAGGAACAACAGCAACAAGACGCGGACAATGGCGGCAACGATGAAAATAAAGGTGGAAACGAGGATTACGAACTCTTACGGACGGAAGCGATTCGATCGTCGATTAAGTTGAACGAGATGCTCTCGGAGTTTGAGACGGAGAAAATGCTCGGCGGGAAGTACGATAAATTAGGGAGCGAGTTGTTTATTTACGCGGGGGCGGGAGGAACGGACGCGCAGGATTGGGCGGAGATGTTAGAAAGAGCCTACTTGAATTGGGCGCAAAAAAGAGGGTTTAAAGCAACGATTACAAGCAGAAACAAAGGCGAAGAAGCGGGAATTAAATCTGTCACGATCGAAATTGAAGGCACGTACGCGTTTGGTTTCTTACGGTCGGAGAAAGGCACGCATCGGGTCGTTCGATTGTCGCCGTTTAAGAAGGGTGATTCGAGTCGCCAGACTTCGTTCGCAGCCGTAGATGTGTGCCCTTTGTTTGAAGACGAAAGCGAAGAGGCTGGGGAGATGAACATTCCGGAAAAGGATTTAGAGATTACGACGATGAGATCGGGCGGCGCTGGAGGACAAAACGTGAACAAAGTAGAAACGGCGGTGAGAATAAGACACATCCCAACAGATATTACCGTGCGATGCGACGAAGACCGTTCGCAAATGATGAATAAAGCGAAAGCGATGGTTAGATTAAAAGCAAAATTAGCGGCTGTTTTGGAGCAACAACGTTTGCAAGACGTGAAAGAGATACGAGGTGATGTGGTCAAAGCAGAGTTTGGCGAGCAAATTAGGAATTACGTGTTGCACCCATATAAAGTAGTAAAAGATGTTCGCTCGGGTTGGGAAACCGCTGACACGGAAGGCGTGTTGAATGGTAATTTTGACCCGTTCATGAAAGAATACTTACGGTTTAGAGCGACGGAAGAAGCAGCGCAATGATTATTTAGAATTATAATTTACAACGGTGGAAGTTCGTTACCCCCAAAAAGGATCGACTTCTACTTTTTGCTTCTGTCCGCGCACGCCTCTTCTCCCACTCTTATCTTTTGTAAAGTTTCGCGTTTGCACGTGATTAGCACCTTTGAACGTCTTCTTAGCTTTTTCCGCTTTTAATTTGGCCCGAATAAGTTCCGGATTATTCCCTAAATCTGCTCGACTTCGAATCGAGGACGCTGTCATCGCCGAAGGCGCCGGCTGCACCGGCCGTCCATCTTTCGCAAGTTTATCTCTCTTTTTTCCAGCTTCACGAATTAAAGGACCAACTTCGTCGTCGTACTTCGGCACGACTGCGTTGGGGTCGTTCAACATAGCTTCAACTTGCGACGCTAACGCGCTAACTTCATCAGGATTCAGATTTAGTTCCTCGTCGTGGAATTCGTCTTCTTCTTCCTCCTCCTCCTCGTCCTCTTCTTCGAGTTCATCTGGTTCGGATACTATGTTTTCTTCGCCACCACTACTTTCTTCGTCTTCATCTGATTCATCTTCATCATCCTCATAATCGAAACCTTCTTCGCTGCTGTATTCTCCGTCGCTATTTCTATGAAGCGCCCTCTCCTTCGCTCTTTCCTCTCTCTCTGCCATCACCTCGTCGATCATCTTTTGATGTTCCGAAGTGAAACCACTGGCTTTGAGAAGCGAATCGACTGACTTCTCTCCATTCTTCTCCTTCTCCGCGACTTCCTTCAAAATTTCATCAAAATCAGGATCAGGTTCGCCCATAACGTCCAATTCCGCGTCGTACCCGTATCGTCTCAAGAAAAACTTATGCAAACACTCCACGTCTCTGTCAAAAAGCATCCTGGCGTTTCTGTGATGAATCGATACCATCTGCGGAAAATCAATCACGGTCACTTTCAACGTTTCCAAGTGCATCATTATATTAAACTCGTTGTAATCGCAATGAATCAATCCACATAATGCCAACTTTTTCAACTCTTGCATGCAACTGTTGTACACCTTCCCAGGGGACATCATCTTCTTCACTTGCGTGAGCGGAAACCCGTCCACCATCTCCATCAGCACGCAGTGTCGATTCAAATCAATCGCCTCGGGGACGTTGAAACCTCTCTCGTGCAACGCTTGCATAAACGCGTGCTCTTTCAACGCCGACAGCCTGCTTAAATATAACCAGTTAAAGCTCGTCCGTCTGTGTAAATAATCTCTCTTATTCTTCACCGCTTTAAAACTCGTTCTCCCGAGCCGGTGCAATTTCATCGCCATGTGCCTCCCCTCGTCGTTCACAACCTCGTACACGTCTGATTCTTTCCCGACACCGATTCTCCTCCCGACGCCACTTATCCGGTTTCTCATCGTGAACGCTTTTATGGCTAAGAAATCGTACCCTAAAGGCGTCAGTCTGTACCCGTCGTATTTCGAGTTATCGTGGTGGACTAATTTGTGTTTCAACAGTTCGCGAATGTGTTTGTAGCCACCGCCTTTTTTCAGACCCGCGATGGCGTTTATCAGTTGCACAGGGACAATCTCGTGGTTTTTCATGCCCATCTCCACCGCGACTAACGTTCGAAACGTGTCCTTTTCTATGTACCGGAGGATGTTCACGTCGAACTTCATCTTAAAAGTAGTGGTGTGTGAAAAGGGGTGGCGGCTCCTCTCGACTAAAAGATTGATTTTTTTTGAAGCAGCAGCACCACGGAAAAAGGTGAAAATAAATGCAATGGGAAGTAGTTTTTCTCTGTATTACAGACGCGCTCTACTTTTGCTCGTTTTCACGAGCGTTGTTCGGATGCGTTTTCAAGCCTCCTTTGGGTGGACAACAAAATAAATACATCTCGTCTCTCTTTCTCTCTCTTTTTTTCTAACGTCTGGCGGCGATTTGTCGTCGACTGACGGCTTCGGCAAAAGTGGCGATGCGCTTCAAGTCTTCGCTGGCGCTGTTTCTATCGTTGCTTCTTTTTCGCAGCCCACTTTCGTCCAAGAGAAGAAAGAGAAGAAGCGTCTGCGCTTCGCTGTACGAATCCGTGGCCAAGTTGAAGTTACCGACGAGTTCTTCTACCGCGCCCGCGCGAGTGAGCTGTAAAGCACGATCGTGCGCGAGTTCTAAACCGTCGGGCAAAGACGATTTCACGTCGATGCCGTAGTTGACTATACCTTTTGCCGCTTTTTCGCATCGAGCGTGCGTTTTCATGATTGCGGCTTCGATGCGTTTCTTAATCGCAGTCGCCTCGGCGTATTTCGCTTTGTTTGTATTATTTTTCGTAGGAGTATTCGTCATCATGACGCTACTATCCGCACTCTCAGCTGAGTTTGCCAATGAAATTTGCGAAAGATGCTCGTCTAAACTCGAGGGACTCATGGATATCGGAGCGCCTCCTTCGCTCACATCTGAAGACGTCGCGGAGTCTGAAGAAGCCTTCATCGAGAACTCTTCACAAGCCGCATTTATGAGACCGTGTGCCGCATCCAACGCGTTTAAGGAGATTAAACCAACACTCAAAGCATGTAATCTACTCCCTGCGTTCCAGTGCTCTGCACTCGCGTCTCTTAAACATGCCGCCGCGCGCTCTAAAAGTTTCGCTTTATCCATATTGCTCGTGATCCTCGCGAACGGTTCGGTACCGCGAGATGAAAACGATTGCGTGGAAGACGACGACATCGTTCCCGCCCCACTCGATAGTTTCCTCATCATTTGCTGATTCGTGGTTGATTTGCTGAGTAACTGTGAAGGCGACAGAACTGGCGAAGATGCTAACGGCGACGAGGCTAACATCGACGACGTTTTGAACGACGACGATTCGCTGTTCGGTGACGCGACGACAGTGTCGGCGTCTTTCTCCTTTTGTTGTTCGCGGTGAATTATTCCCGTCGGTGGAAATTCTTTTGGGCTCGTGCCTCTCGATAATGGCGACGCCCCGAGTCTTGGTGGCGTTTGGTGACGAGCGGATACGTTTCTTGAGGGGCTTCTTGGAACAAATCCAGTTCCTGGAGATGTCACCATGACGTAATCGTCGTCGTCAATTTCTTGAGAATCTGGAGCGCCTCCAAAGGCCATCGACGGCGGCGAACCAGGAGTAAATCTAGTGAATATATTTTGCTGCTGCTGAGGCGAAGAAGAATACCGCTTTATTGCTGTCGCTGCTGCTGTTGCCGCATTCTTACGACTTCCTCCGCGCAAATCTCTCGCTGCGAGCGCGATCTCATTCCTCACCACCTCCGAAGGAGAGGTTCCGAAGCACTTGTACGAAGACGACGCGGAATTTTCTCGCTGAAGAAAATTATTATTATTATTCAGTTGGATGGGAACGCTCCTGGTCGGCGCAATTTCTTCCTCTATAATCGTCTGTCTCATCGAAGTGTTGCTGTTATTGTTGTTGTTATTGTTGTTGTTACTATTGCTGTTCAGTTGCGCTTCGTTCATCGAGTCCATTTGAAATTGCATGCCTTCCCCATCTTCATTGCTGCTTCGTCCAGACGAAATTTTCTTATTATTATTGTTAGCATTGCTGCTGCTATTATTAATGTTAGTATCTACGCTCATTGCTGCCGCTAACTCTGCCGCTGTTGTCGCCGCTGCCGCTGAATCCGTCTTCACAGCAATATTCGCACTACCACTGCTACTGCTTATAAAAAATGGATGATTAAAAAACGCGTCAAAACCGAGGCGTTCTCTCGGATCTCTACGTAAAAGCGACCGCAACAAAGCGACGCACTCCGGCGAAAGCGTCTCGGCAATCCTCGTTGGAATTCTCGCATCCGACCGTTCGATGTTGTGCAACAACTGCACTTGGTTTTGTCCCGTGAAAGGTACTTTTCCAACAACCATCTCGAACAAAATCGCTCCAACGCTCCACAAATCCGCCTTCGCGTCGTACTTTCGATATTTCAATATTTCCGGCGCCATGTATAACGGGCTCCCGCACACGGTGTCAGCCATCCCTCCGTGCGGTTGAATGTACCTCGCGAACCCAAAATCGGCAATTTTCAACGTCGCCTTCGCGGTTCTCTCGCTCAACAACAAATTATCCGGCTTTAAGTCTCTGTGCACTAACGATTGTAAACGCATAGCCGATAAACCGTTCGCCAACTGCGTCATGAAATGTTTCGCCACGGCTTCACTCACGCGTCCTCGTTTCCGTATAAACTCGGACAAATTCCCACCCGCGCAATACTCTAATATTAAATACACCCTCTCCGTTCGCAAATCGTCCACCACGTCTACCAACTTCATTATGTTCCTATGCTTCGCGTTCCTCAACACGGTAATCTCCAACTCCAACGCCTCTCTCAGTTTCGGTTGTAACCCCCGCGTGGACATTTCTTTAATCGCCACGGTTTCTTTCGATTGCTCGTCGAACCCTTTCCAAACCGTGGCAAAAGAGCCTCTCCCGATGGGTTGGTTCTCCTCCGAGGAGAAAATCGCGTATTCGTTCCCGGATTTCAAGTTTCTGATTATTTTTTTACCATCGTTATTCGATGAAGTTGAAGTCGGTTGCTTTCTCAAACCATCTCCTTTTGAGGAGGGGGCAGACATTATTCCAATAAAAATTATTTCTCTCTCTTTTACTCTCTCTGTCCTCTGTCCTCCTCCTCAGCGTCTGTTTTCGTCGCGTCGTTTTATTGTTATTACACAGATGGACTTTGGGACCACGCCAAAAGCGACTCTCTTCTTCTTCTTTTATTCTTCTTCCTTTTGCCGCGCTTTGATGAGGGGGAGAGAAGGAAATGGAAATCTCTTTTCGAACGTTTTAAAGCGGATATTGATAAATCTCGCCAAACAAAATGCTTTCTCTCTCCTTCTCTTCGACGACGCGAAAGAGGTGGTGAGACTGCTCGAAAGAGTGAGAAGACTCTCTCTCGCTCTCTCTCTCTCTCTCTCTCACTCTTTGTTCTTACCCGCGCGCGCGTTTCGTCGTGTGTCTCGTATGTGACGAGACGACGCACAGAGACAGCAGAGATGCGCAAGCGCCCTTTGAACAAAAAATTTCTGTCGACGCGACAAATCCCAACTGTTTTATTTAAAACGGAAATTTAGCCCAACCCCCTGTCCTGTTCTGTGAAGGAATTTGAGGAAAGCACAAAAAAAGAGAGGAAACTTCTTCTCTGTTTTTTCATTTTTCCTTCGTCCTTTTTCTCTCTTTCGCTTCCTCATATTCTTTTTTCCCTTTCAGAGTAACAGATACATATACATATAGATGATGATGACGACGACGACGACGACGATTTCGCCGTCGATGAAGTCCTCTTCTCGTTATTCTCGTTCTTCTTTAATCAAAGGAAGGAGAAGCGCTTTTGGTGAGCAAAGGAGGGGGAGGATTTTTTGTTCCCGCTTTAAAGAGGATGATGATGACTTTGTTGGTCATCATCATCGGATGACGACGACGAAAAGAAAAAGGAGGGAGAAAAAGAAGGAAGGTGAAGTGGTGTGCTTTTCGTGCGCAGACGACGAGGAGGAGGCTTTACTAACAACAGCAAGAGCAGAAGCATCGACTTTGACGTCGTCGTTATCGTCGTCGTCCGAAGACGAAGAGCTCGAAACCCGTCGCGCTTCGTCGTCCTCAAAAGTGTGCTCGTCGTCGTCTTTTCGTCTCCCCAAGACAAAAGCGAAGACGACGACGACATCATCATTCATGGATCGCGTTGAAATGAACGCGCCACTCGCGCTGAGCTCGTTTATGCTTTTACCAATGGGTGTTATGGTTGCCCCGAACTTTGATTTAGAAGGACCTGGGTCAGTTATTCAAGCGTTATCGGTACTCGCGACGATCATTTTTGTACACGAATCTGGTCACTTTCTCGCCGCGAGGACGCAAGGCATACACGTGAACAAATTTGCAGTCGGGTTTGGACCGAACGTGCTTTCGTATCAAGGGGAAGAGGTAGAATACTCTCTAAAAGCGATACCGTTGGGTGGATTTGTCGCGTTTCCGGACGACGACGTGGACTGTCCGTACCCGCCGGACGATCCAGATTTGTTACGAAACAGACCGGTGAAAGACCGAGCGATTGTCGTTTCGGCTGGGATTGTCGCCAATTGCGTGTTTGCGTTTGCTATTTTACTCGCGCAGGCGAACACTATTGGTTTGACGTACGCGAAATACGCGCCAGGAGTGATTGTCAAAGGATTCGTCTCGCCCTCGGCGGCAGAGTCGGCTGGATTCAAAAGAGGCGACATCATTTTGCGCATCGACGGCAAAGATTTGGAGGCGGATGCGAAAACGGTCAATCAAGTCGTGAACAAGATCAAAGCGTCGGCGAATAAAAAACTGGACATCGTCGTCAGTCGAAAAGGTGAAATGGTAAAGTTGAACTTGATTCCAGATGAGACGCCAAAGACTTTAGAAGGGAGAGTAGGCACGAGACTGGAGGCAAACTCGGTGTTGTATAAGAAAATGGCAAAAGGTCCCGTGGATTCCATCAAGTTAGCCTCGAAAGAGTTTGGCAGATTGTTCACTCTCGTCGGTAAATCGTTGACTGGATTAGTCACCAATTTCAGCCAGTCGAAAGACCAAGTTTCTGGTCCGTTAGCCATCGTTGCCGTCGGCGCGGAGGTTGTCAGGAAAGACATCTCCGGCTTGTTCCAGTTTGGCGCGGTTATAAATATCAACTTAGCCATCGTCAACTTGCTCCCGTTGCCGGCTTTAGACGGTGGATTTTTGTTGTTGTTAATCATCGAAGCTATTCGAGGTAAGAAAATGCAAAAGGAGACGGAGCAATCCATCACCGGTGCCGGCGTACTTTTCTTATTGATCAGCGGCGGAGTTTTAATCACGAGAGATTTGACTGATTTCGCCGTCAAAGCGTTTGGCTTAGATTTGTAAGTAGAGCGTGGCAGAAATAAAGATTTAATAGACTACTGTGTAATAATTAATTTTGATACCAAAACAAATATAAAGCTACCTAATAGATATACCAAGTATGGCAGGAACTCTCTTTTAAATGTACATGTTCGTTTTCCTCTCTTGTCTCATAATTTCTCTAGAGTCTCTCTTGGAAACGCCTTCCGCCACCTCTCTTTGTCGTCGAACCGTGTACAACTGCGCAACCTTCTTTCTCAAAATGTCAAAGTGATGTCCTTTAAACGCCTTTCTCGTCGATTGTTTCACTCTCAACGAGTACAACATTTTCTTCGTCGCCGCAACTTCCGCCAAGATTTGTTCGTTGGACATGTTCGCAAACTCAGACGCTTTCGTATACTTCAAACCGGTAAATTCGTCCGCCGCAGCTTCTTCTTTTTTGTCGTCCCCATCGGCAGCGCGAACCGTAAAGGCAACGCGTTTCGGTTGTTGGGATTGTCGTCTAAACGAAGTCGTGGTGCTCAATCGCGCGGCCTGTTTTGTGATGATACAATAAGTGAGTGAGAAGAAGGGATAAGTTTGACGAAATTCGCAAAGGAGGAGAGAGTCCCGAGAGAGACCCAAACACGGATAAAACGCCGTCATCATCCATCGCCGGCCTTTAAAGCGTGTTTTACGACGAGGTCGGCTTTAAACGAAACGATCGAGTTCGAATCCGCGCTAAAACGTTTTTTCTGCGCGCGTTCTGAACGCCACGTCCACTCAAAACCCATCGCATGGAGCACAGAACTCCGCCCTTTTTTCTCTCTTTCTCGAATGCGCGCGTAAAAAATCCTCTTCAGGTTTTAAAGAGAGAAGAGGGAAATCCGCCCACTCGAATTTGAGAGAAGAAGGCAAAAAAAAAATGAAAGACGCGAAAGACGTACCGATGAAACCGTCGCGGAAGTGGATAAAGTAAACATGTTCGCGCGTTAATTTTGTGTTCGTGAATTCTAATAAGAGCTCGCTGTCTTCTTCTACACGTAAAACAAAGTTTCTAGTGAGGAGGAATTCCGCTAAAAAATCTTTTGAGAAAAAAGGGCAAAAAAAAAACAAAGAGCAGCCAGAAAACGCAGCCAACAAGCAGCCTTATCTGGTTATTCTCGTTATTCTCTCTTTACTTTTTATACACGAACCTATTACTCTACGTTTAATACTACTATAATAATGTTCTCCGTTACCAGCACTACTACTACTACTCAAGCCGCCTTGCGCGTTACTGCGAAGCCGACGACGTCGTCCAAGAGAGGCGCGTTGCAAGTCGTCGCCAACGCCAAAGTCGACGCGTGCGACAAGAATTCCATCATCGTTTCCCCGTCCATCTTGTCGGCGAACTTTGCGACTTTAGGTGCGGAAGTGCAAGCGGTGGACAAAGCCGGCGCGGAATGGATTCACATCGATGTTATGGATGGTCGATTTGTGCCGAACATCACCATTGGCCCGTTGGTTGTTGATGCTTTGAGACCAGTCACGGACAAGGTTTTGGATACGCACTTGATGATCGTGGAACCGGAGTTGAGAGTGGCGGACTTTGCGAAAGCGGGGTCGGACATCATCTCCGTCCACGCCGAAGGCGCGAGTACCATTCACTTGCACAGAACTATCGGTCAAATCAAGGACTTGGGTTGCAAAGCGGGCGTCGTGTTGAACCCGGGAACCCCGATTACGTGCTTGGAGTACATCATCGACTTCGTCGACTTGATTTTGGTCATGTCCGTCAACCCGGGCTTCGGCGGTCAATCGTTTATTGAATCGCAAGTGCAAAAGATCAAAGAGATTAAGGCGTTGTGCAACAAGCACAACGTCAACCCGTGGATTGAAGTCGACGGGGGCGTCTCTCCGGCCAACGCGTACAAGGTCATCGATGCCGGGGCGAACGCCTTGGTCGCCGGTTCCGCCGTCTTCAACTCTCCGGATTACGCCGCCGCCATCGCCGGCATCAAGGCGTCCAAGAAGCCGTAAGTCTTCACGTAATATCATAGATTTTATATATATGCATACTTTTTTGTATAACTATTTATAACGACTGTATATTCAGGGAAGGAGAAATGGAAGGACGGAAACGCTGGTCCTCGTATCTGCAGAAAGAGATAGAGATATGAACTCTCTTCTGGGAGAGAGCAAAGAGAGGAATTTAGAACAAAAATGTAATTCACACTTCGGCACTAATAGTACGCCCACCAAACACTATCACCCCTCGTATTTATACACGAATGAGAAGAAGAGCGGCGGCGGCGGCTGCTGCTGCGCGTGATCGTTGTCATCTCACCTCGGGAAGAAGTAAACGAGAAGACCAACTCACGGGGAACTTTCATCGCCTTTTTTTCAACAGTAACAAACGAAGATTCCTGAACAACTTGCGTCCACTCGCGAGGGAAGGCGAGAACAGTAATAATGAATTCGACGTCGTCGTCGTCGGTGGTGGTCACGCCGGCACCGAAGCCGCGGCTGCGGCGAACCGTCGAGGCAGTCGAGTCGCGCTGATAACTCCACAACCCGTGAAATCCATCGGGGAAATGTCCTGCAACCCATCCATCGGTGGTTTAGGCAAAGGCACTCTGGTGAGAGAAATCGACGCGTTGGACGGATTAATGGCAAAGGCGGCAGATCTGTCCGGAATTCAATTTCGAGTGTTGAATTCGAGCAAAGGTAAAGCGGTCCGAGGTGTCCGCGCGCAGATGGATCGAGAGTTGTATAAGAAACACATGCAAAAGTTAGTGGGCGAGTTGCCGAACGTGACCGTGGTGGACGCCTGCGTGAGCGGGCTGTTGATTGACGAAAGAGGAGAGGAAAAGAGTAGTAGTAGTAGTAGTAGTAGTAGTGGTAGTAGTAGAAATAGTAGTAATAATACTAGTGATAGGAGTGATGTGAGTAAAACGTGCAAAGGAGTTCGATTGGAAGATGGGACGTCGGTGTTTGCCAAAGCGGTCGTGATAACGACCGGGACGTTTCTGAGAGGCGTGCTTCACTTGGGAGGCGGCGAGAAAGTATTTAACGCCGGGAGGATATCTTCCAACGTCACGGAACGGGCGGATAATTTAGCTTCGACGGCCTCGTCCTCGTTGGCGGATTCGTTGTACGGGTTGAATTTGAGAATGGGAAGATTACGAACCGGGACGCCGCCGAGGTTGAGAAAATCCACCATTGACTTTACTCGGTGCGAAGAGCAAAAAGGAGACGATGTTCCGGAACCTTTTTCCTTTTATACCTTATCGTTATCGTCTACAAAAAGACCTTGGATGCCGTCGCAAGAGCAAGTATCGTGCCACAGCACGAGCACGAATGCGGAGACGGAAAAAATGATAATGTCACATCCAAACTACGCGGATGAAAATCTCGCGACTGGTCCGCGCTATTGTCCATCGATCGAATCAAAAGTCAGACGGTTTCCGAATCGCGACCACGTTGTGTGGCTCGAACCCGAAGGATTGACGAGTGATATCATATACCCAGCTGGTATTTCGAATTCACTTCCAAAAGGAACGCAGTTGGATATGCTCCGTTCGATACCCGGTTTAGAAAACGTCGAAATGCTTCGTCCGGGATACGCTGTTGAATACGATTACGTCGATCCGAGAGAACTCAGACGAACTTTAGAGGTTCAAAAAGTGAAAGGTTTATATCTCGCTGGTCAAATTAACGGAACAACAGGGTACGAAGAAGCCGCCGCGCAAGGCGTCTTGGCTGGCGCGAACGCCGCTGACCGCGACTCTCCGCTCGAATTGTCTCGAGACTCGAGTTACCTCGGCGTCTTAGCGGATGATTTAACAACTCGAGGTGCGACAGAACCGTATAGAATGTTTTCGAGTCGGGTGGAGCGCCGATTATCAATTCGTGGCGACAACGCGGACATTCGGTTAACGAAAATCGGTCGCAAATGTGGACTCGTTTCGGATGAGCGATATCAGTGCGCCACGGAGAGAGAAAATCTGAGTAAAAGAGCGATTCATCTTTTGAAAAATACAAATGGATTCCGGCAACAGGCAAAGCAGTGGATACATTTGGGGTGCACGAGATGTCCAGACGCTCGACACGGGCGTTTGATTTCTCCGGCAGAGGTTATTCAAAGCGGTGAGGAGATTGGGAACATCATAAACGCGCTTTCGCAAATGGTGTCCAACACGAAAGCGGAGAAAGAGAACAGCATTTACGACGAAGAGAAAGAGACCGAAACTGCTTTACGCGAGCTTTTGGACATAAGAGAAAGAGATATCTCGGCTTTAGAACTCGCCTCGACGGATTTGTATTACGAAAATTACATCAGGCGTCAATCCAAAGACGTCTCGGACATGAAGAAGGACGAAACGTTGATCATTCCAGAGGATATAAACTACGACGACGTGTTTGGATTATCCGCGGAGGACAAAGAGAAACTCGCGAGCGTTCGACCGGAAACGCTCGGTCACGCCGGTAGAATTCAAGGCGTCTCGCAAAGCGCGATGTTAAGTTTACTGCGATATTGCCAAAAGAAGGATCGTTACGACGAACGCCAGAAGGAGAAGAAAGTGTTTATCAATAAATAAAAACGCGCGTCATAATTTCGTATTAAAATATCACAGCTGACTAACGAAAACGCCATCTACAACGTTCAGCGCTGTAAGCGCTTTATCTCTAGACTCCCCAGCTAATCCACTGGATACCTCTTTTCTCACTATATCCAACTCTTTTCGAGCGTTTTCCACCTGATCTTTCGTTAAAACTTTATCCAAAGCTTTATCCGGACCGGCGGCGAAGCCTAATTTCGCTTTCGAGACTCCAGCGTACTTCAACGCCGTTTGCATATCTATCAACCCAGTCTTCGCTCCAACTGGTTTCCCAGCCTCAAATAACATCAACGTCGGAAAACCGCTCACCCCGTACGCTCTCGCGTAATCCGTGTACTTATCCACGTTCATTCTCGCGATGGTTGTCTCGTTCCCGTACTTCCTCAACTCGTTCGGCAACTCGTTCCAAATCGGTTCCAACTTTTGGCAGAAAGGGCACCACGGCGCATAAAACTCAACGAAAACGTTCGGGGTTGGGTTCTCCGCGTCCGCGGAAACGTACTCTTTGAAATTTTCCGGCGTCAACTCGACGACGTTTTGCAACGACGTCTTCGCTCTCGTGGCTGTTTTCGGCACGAAAGACGTCACGGCTGCTTCAGCATTTTCTGTAAAAGGCGTCATCGTTATTACCGCCGCTGCTGCTGCTGCTGCTGCTCCAAGAACCGCCGTTCGTCTTCTCGACGTCGCATATTTGTTTCCACCACCACCGTCGTCTGAATCGTCGTCTATTTCCTCGTCCTCGCTCAAGAAGCAGAGAGAGGAGGAGGAAGAATTTGATGACATCGAAGATGAACAACAAGAGGCACCCGAGCGCTGCCTCATATAGGAAGAATAATAAAGTTCCTTCTTTTCATTCTTCTTCTTCTTCATCGAAGACAAAGAAGAAGAAGAAGAAGGATGACGATGATGACGATCAGAGATGGCGTAATACTGCTGCTGCTGCTGGTACTGGTTAAGAAGAGCGCTGCTAAAACTCATATTTAGGATATATATCGTTGTTGTTCTATTCACACAAGTAGTAGTAATGTAGGGGAGAGCGAGAGAGAGTTCTTGGTTCTGTTCTGCTCCTTCTCTGTTTTTTTCTACCTTTTTTTCACGAAATTTCATAAATGAAAATTTTCGTTCCCGCGAAAACTTTATCGAAAAGGGGAAGAGAAAGAAAACTGTTGTAATTTCCTCCTTTTTTTTGACGCATACGAGTATATCATCGCACACGCGCGCATATACAAAAAATCATCTCTAAAGAGTGCATTGTTGCCTAACAAACAGAGCGCTGTTGTTGTTGTTCTCTCTCACCGTTTCTCTCTCTCAAATACTTTCCTGCGCTTTGAAAGAAGAAGATATAGTAAAAGGTGAACATTAAATTGTAATCCGACGCCGGGGGTTATTAAAAAAAAAGAGAGAAAAAGCGCGCGCTTTAATTCTCTCTCTCTCTCTCTTCTTCGCTCGCTTGAAAAATGATGGCAACAACACTATCATCATCGTCATCATCGTCAATGCTTTTAACACGACCACGCGTTGAGAATACTCTTCTCGTTGGTCCTGGTGGTGTAAACAGTCGTCGTGGTAAAATCATCATCGCGCATCAAAATCGGCGACAGGTCAGCAGTCATCGAAGATTAATTAAAGCCGCCGCGACATCATCATCGGTAGAGTCAAAAAATGACGCCTTTGATGAAGAAAACGAGAGGAACATGACGGCGTCTGCGTTCCAACTGTCCCCCATGCAACCGTCCAGCGCGGTTGGGACGCACTTGAGAAACGTTTTAGAGCGAGACCCGAACGCGTTCGAGGACGCGTTGGAAAAGCAGTTACGACTTTGGGCGGAGGCTTTAGGGGAAGAAGAAGAAGAAAAAGAAGAAAAAGAAAAGACGACGGCTTTGGTAAAAGAAGAAGAAGACAAAGAAGAAGACGTAAACGCGACGAATAATGTAAACGTGTTTTCGGATCGAGCGTTTTCCAAGTTGAGAAAGAAACGGGAAGTCGAGGATGCTTTATATTTGTGCGTCGCTGAGAAGAAAGCGCAGAGAGGCGTCGAGCTGACGATTGATTTCGAAAACGTGCGATTGCGAAGATCCGGGTTGGTGAAAAGATGTCAAGTGTTGTCGTCGGAGTTTTTACCAGCTGGTTCGGAGGATATTTTGAACAAACATTTGATTGGCGTTTTGAGTAACGTTTCCACGAACGGGGGGTTGAATCCCGAAAATTTCGAAAAGTATATCCCGAAAGTCGTGTTGGCGCACGTGTACCAAAGGTCGGCGGCGTACGGGTACTTTTTACGCCGAGTGGAGAAGAGATACAACGTCGAGCGGTTGTTTTCGGAAAAGACGACAGCTTTGGTAAAAGAAGAGAAAGAAGAAGAAGAAAAACGCGGAAAGAGCGCAGAATCGATCGCACCACCGTCTAATAACAACAACGGTTTGAAGAGAACGCTCAATTTTCGCGCGCGGCCTCGATTACGCAAACGCGAAAACGACATCGCGCACGGGAAAGTTGAAGCGGGCAACAGAAACGACGAATTTTGCATCGTCGATGAAGCCGCAGGAACTCGAACGTGTGTTGAGCCGCAATTGCACTCGTTTAAAGCGTACATTGAATCGTTGGATCCGGAAGTTCGTGCGCGTGCAGCGCGTATTGAATCCGCCGAAGCCAGAGGCGCTTGGGAGAGACACGTGGAGGCGTTGTTCGGAGCGCAAGCGTCAAACTCAAACGAACTTTCTGAACGCATGCGTGAACTCGAGTTGTTAATCACTAAAACGAGCACAAAACGAGCGTTATCCGAAAATGAATACGGCAGAAATCGAGAAAGCGACGACGACGACGACGACGAAGAAACAGACGCTCGATTACGAACGTCCTATTTCGAAATTGAAACGATGGAGATGACGTTGGATAATTTGAAGCATTTAGTCATAGAAGCGTGCGCGTTCGGTGGTGAGTTGGCCGTCGCGGAAGACCGCTTCGATGGCATCGATGGTGGCGTGTTAAATCGATAAAAAAAGAATGTGAAAGGATACTTCGTCGTCGTTTCAAAAAGAGTTGTAGTACAAAAGTTGTTGTTTCATTATATTAATATTATTATACGCGATCGATGATGGGGATGTTGTATTTTCAACGTCTGCCGCCGAGACTACTCTTTTGTCTCGGTTTCACCTCCGTTTCCGCCACCGAGTGCAAATATATATTATTCGGCTGGTTAGCCATTGGATTATCACCACCTTTACTCCACTCGTAACTCGCAGCGTAGGCATAAATCGTCCCGTCTCTGTTGAAATCGCCGCAGGAAATCGGACAACTTACTTTTTGCATCGCCTTCAACCTTTGCTTGGAATCTTTATCCCAAAAGTTGTAATTCCCATCCGCACCGGCAGTGACAAACGTTCCAAACGTCGGATGGAACGAAATCGAGTTCACCGCGTATATATCGTTCTGTTCTCGATGGCATTTAAACGTAAAATTCGCCGATTTCATGTTATCCTCGACGTGTTGCACCGCTACTCTCCCTTCGATCGACCCGACCAAATACCCGCTCTGATCCGGAAAAGCCGCGATACACCTCGTCTGATATTTCAACGGCGAATACAACTGCTTATACGGTTGCGTTGGATTCTGCATGTTATACACCAATATGTGCCTCTCCGCTGTCCCGCACACCAATAAATTCTGTTTCACGTCTAAAGCGTAACACCTCTCCGGCAATTGCGCCACGCTCACCGGATTCGGTTGTCTCGCATCCCAATACTTCAACGTCTTATCCCAACTCCCCGTGCACAAAATGTTATGTTGCTGAATCCACGCCATGTGCCTAATCGGTCCATCGTGCTGTGCCACTTGCGTCGTTTGATTCGACCCTAAATCCCACTTCTTCGCCTGGTTATCGCACCCGCCGCTAAACACCGCGCTTCCGTCCGGACTCCACACGGACGCCATCACCGGCGCCTCGTGCGCCTCCATCGCCGCTTTCGGCAACGCCTGTCCGTTCGGTTGCACGTCGTAACACAAAACTTTATTATCCCACCCGGTGGCGACCAAGAAATTCCCCGTCGGTGACCACTTCAACGAAGTGATGCCGTCTTGAGGCGAGGACTGCACGAGCATGTCGTTGTTCGGATTCGTTTGCGGTGCGGTTTGATTTTGCGGTTGATTTTGTTGTTGTTGTTGTCCCGCAATGTTGGGTGGACTGGGCTGACCAAACCCTCCTCCTCCTCCTCCTCCTAACCCGGGGCCGCCGCCCATTTGCGGCGTTTGCTGTTGTTGTTGTTGTTGCAACCCGCCGAAACCGCCTCCGCCGAAACTCATCTTGGTTTTGTATCTCTCTAATCTCAATTTTTAAGGTGCCTGCCCGTGAATTCGAACGATTGAATCCCCCCTGCGCTCTTCTTTTATTCTTTTATTAGTATTCGAGTAAAACAGCAGCTCAAAGCTTACGACGCAGTGCTTAATCGTTTCTAAAATCTCGTTCTGGAAAAAACAACTGATCTCTTCTCAAACGAAGAAGAAGAACAAGAACACGCTTTTCTTGTGAATGAATGAATCCTCCAAAATGGGTATAAAGTGTTTCCGTCGAGAAGAAGTCGTTTCTGTGTGTAAAAGTGATGAGACGAAAAACTCTCTTTTTTTTCAAAGGCGAGAATTTTAATCGCGCGCATTTTTTTCAAGATAAAACCGAAAGAGAAGCACAACAACCGCTTCTTGTTGTTTTTGGATATAATTATCTCTCCATATCTTTAATTCATCAACAGTCCTTTTCCATTCAGCAACAGAGCAAATGTCTTCTTCTTCTTCTTCATCCGTGATGATGTCGTCGCACCTTATTCCCAAGCGCGCGATGATGACGACGTCGTCTTCGTCTGAATCGTCTGAGTCGTCGTCTTCGAGAAAATTATTAGGAGCACATCATCATCAAAATCATCATCGGAAATTTTCATCACCATCATCATCATCATCAATCAGACAAAAGAAGAGAACAACAACTGCTTCGAGTAGTATTCGAACGTACTCAGTACACGCGGCGAAACAGGAAATAAACTTACAAAAAGTCATCGAAAATTTGTGCGAAGGGAAGGATTTATCCGAAAACGAGGCGTTTGAAGCCATGGAAGCGTTGTTGGATGCGTCGGAAAATCAGATCGCTGCTTTTTTGGTCCTGTTGCGAGCGAAAGGGGAGACGAGCTCAGAAATGGCCGGGTTAGCGCGAGCTATGCAATCGAGAGCGGTACAAGTGAACGCTGGGGACGATGTTTTGGATATCGTTGGTACCGGTGGGGATTCTGCGGGGACGGTGAACATTTCAACCGGGTCGTGCGTGTTAGCCGCGGCGGCGGGCGCGAAGGTGGCGAAACACGGAAGCCGCTCCGTGTCTTCTCTCTGCGGCTCCGCGGACGTTTTGGAAGCGCTCGGTGTGGCCGTGGAGATTGGCCCAGAGGCTATCGAAAAGTGCGTGAAAGAAGTCGGCATGGGTTTTATGTTTGCCCCGAGATTCCACCCGGCGATGGCGAAAGTTTCGCCGGTGAGAAAATCGTTAAAAGTGAGAACGGCGTTTAACTTGTTAGGACCGATGTTAAACCCGGCGCATTCCAAGTACGCGCTCGTTGGCGTCTACTCCACGGATATCCAGAGGTTAATGGCAGATTCATTCATGCGTTTGGGAATGAAGAAAGCGTTAATCGTCCACTCGATGGGTTTGGACGAGTTGACTCCGTGCGGCCCGGCGGACGTCATGGAAGTCTCCAAAGACGGCGTCAAAACGTACACCTTTGAACCGTCTAAAGTGGGAATAAAAAAATGCGAATTAAAAGACTTAGCCGGTGGTGACGCTAAACTCAACGCCAAAATTTTGCGCGAAGCTTTGGGAGGTGAAACCGGTCCAGTGGCGGAAACTTTGATTTTGAACGCCGGCGTCGCCATGGCGGCGGCGGAGCAAGCCGCGTCCGTCGAGGAAGGCATCGCCATGTGCAGAGAGGCGCACAAAACCGGTAAAGGCGGGGAAAAGTTGGACGAGTGGATTCAGTTGACCCAGGAGTGTAAAAACGCTGGTTTGTAAGTACACAACAATTGTTGATGTGATGATGATAAAAATTTTTACTCTTTGTGTTTATTCATAAATTCTCTTCTTAAAAAATTCTGAAAAAATCTCGTTTTTTGTCGTCGTCACTTCTTTCATTCTCCACCACGAAACACAAAACACACAAAGACTCTAGATATCTACTCCTACTCATAATGTTTGTGCACGCGGCGAGGGTGGTAAAACCATCGAGCACGGCAAAACGTTTTAACGTCGTCGCGAGAAGAACCACGACGACGCGCTGTTGTTATCATCATCAGTCGCACATCTCTTCTTCTTCCTCCCGCGCATCATCAAAATGCGTCCGGGAAACGTCGTTTCGATTCACGACGAAGCGGGGAAAAGATGACGACGTTTCGATGACGACGAAGAGCAGCGCGATGGAAGAAACGACGACACTTTCCGCATCATCATCGTCATCGTTATCAGAAACGAGAAGAGACGCGGAAGCAGTCGTGCGAGGAATGTACGACGCCATCAATAAAAGAGACGTGACGAAAGCGCTGACGTTTGTCGACGACGACATCGTGTACGAAGATTTCAACTTCCCAGAACCATTCCGAGGGAAAGCGTGGGTGAAAAAATTATTCGAGGAGAGTTGCACGGGGATACCGGACGATTTAGATTTTATCATCGAGAGAAGCACGACGTCTTCGTCCTCGGAGGCGGGAGGATTAGGGGAGAGTTTGACGTTTGGGTGCACGTGGCACGTTGAAATCGCAGGCGAGCCGTTTCCGAACGCGCGAGGCGCTTCGTTTTACGAGATTTCAAAGGAGAGCGGGAAGCTGATTTACGCCAGAGACGTGGTCGAGTCGCCGATGAAGTTAGGGGAGGCGTCATTTTCAATCATACGGGTCGTAGCGCCGCTGGTGAAGGAACAGATTTTAGCCGAGAAGCAGAAGAAGGAGAACAACAAGAAAAATGATAACGAGAGTAGTGACGAAGGGAGCGCGAAGGGAGAGATGACGACATCTTCTTCCGACAATAATAACGCGTTGGAGATCGCCGTGTTGTGGGCTGCCGCGGCTGCGTATTGGTACGTGTTACTCCTCTCGCCGCCGTTTTCGCCAGTTCCGGGATACCCGGGATGGGCCATTACTCCCGAAAGTTTGCAAGACGTCATAAACTCTTCCGTTCAATTTTTCTTCATCTTACAAGGCATGAACGAAGCCGGCATCACGTTTGCCGGACTAGCGACGGATTTCCCAGTCCAACCGGAAACGTTGGGCGTGTTCAACTTTGCCGAGGCGTTCGTGTTTATGTTGTTTCCGGTTCTGTTGATGGATAAAACGAAATTAGGCAAAGAGAAAGGTGGGGATTTGAAAACGACCACGTTTTGGTCCATCTCCATGTTTCTCACGAACGCGACTTTGCTTCCGTATTTCGCCACGAGGGCGAAGAGTATCGGCGAGAATAGGAAAGAAAACGAAACGTCCGCGTACGTATCCGATGATGCAGGTGTGATCAACGAAGATGCGAAAACGAGAGAAGGGAGAGAAGGTAAAAAAGGCTTGCTGAGCAAAGGTTTTGGCGTGTACGGTTTATTAGTCGGCGTCTACTCGCTGTGGTACTTTGCGAACGGATACGTTCCGTCCGGCGAAGAGCGCGACTTAGCCGAGCGATGGACGTACTACGTGCAAACTTTACACGAAGACAGAGTCTCGGTCGCGTTTACGTGCGACATCGTCCTCTTCTATTTGTGGCAAATTTATTTCACGAAGAAAGTCGATCCTACGTGTTCCGCCGTCGATCGATTCTTACCCTTCTTTGGCCTCGCCGGGTGGTTGATTAAATAAGCTCTCTCTCTCTTTCTACTTCCGGTTGTTGTATTAAAACAGTATTATTACACGCACACACATGCTGCTATAGAAACAAAACTGTACTTTTACTTCGCCGCGGCGCCCATCGCGTTCGCGTCCATACTCGCGTATTTCTTCTTCGCGCCTCCAGTCGGTAACGGCATCTGTTCTAGTTTTTCTACGTCTGTTAAATTCTCCTTCTTTTTTTCTTTGCCTTCCTCTCCACCTGCTTGCTTTTTCTTCTTACTCTCGCTCTTTGACTTTCCCCACATGCACTTCATTTTCACGCCGTTGATTTCAAATCCGAGCGCGCCGCATTTTTGCTTCGCCGCTTCCTCGGCCGCTTCTCTCTCCGCGAACGTCACAAACGCGCACTTCTTTTCTTTCATCACGTGTACTTTCTTCAAAGCCCCATACGTACAAAACGCGGCTCTCAAATCTCCCTCTTGCACGTTCTCCCCGTCTACACCGCTGATATAAAACGTCTTGATCGTTTGATCCTCCGGCGCTTGCCAACTCGGTTTCTTCTCTCGGTCTCTTTCCAACATCGCCTCGGCGACTGGATCGTTCGTCCCGTAATACCGATCCTTAATATTCTGCTTCCTAAACTTTGCATTCGCGGATAACTCTGGCATGTGCGTGTCCCCGTTGCACGGTCGAAACGGACAATCCGCTCGCGTGCACGCGTCTTTCAACCAAAACGTACAAATCGGCGCCTTATTCTTTTGATAATACGGCTTCTTCCTCGCCATCCGCGTCAACTGTTCCATCGCGTCCTTCACGATCACCGCTTTCCCTCCCACCGAATCGTCCTCCGCGTTCCCGGCGACTCCACCTAACATCCCAGTCACGTCTGCAGTAGCATCTTCCTCCAGTTTCTCCTCGATCTGTTTCGTCACGTATTCCACGTTCACCGCGCTTTTCGGCACCGCCATATCTGAAATCGCCCCCAGAGCCGCATCTCTCGCTTGCACTGGAATCCCGAATTCCAAATCTAACAAGCACACTTGGCAGACGTTCTTCGCCAGGGCGATTTCTTTGCACACGACCGTTTTCTTATACCTCGCGTCGTGCCCTGGTCGCCATCGGAACACCGTGAACGGTCTTCCCGAGATGGCGCACTCCGCGCCGTAATTTTCTTTCTGCATTCGTACGTACGGGTTCGGGCCGAGACAATCGTCGCAAACGACTGGGAAGTCGCTTTTTTCCCACCCGTCTTCCTCGGGGTTTGATATATGTCTGTTCGACATTTTTTATTAAAGCGTAAAGTGTATTCTCTGTATTCTTTCGCAAAAGCCTAAAAGCGAGCCCCGTGCGATTTTAATACTAAAGAGTAAGGAGTAGTAGTAAGAGTAGTAGTTTGATGAGTCGTACTCCTGATGATGATGATGATGTGGTCAAAAGTGTCACTTGGAAAAGTGAGGAAAAAATTTCGTTCATGCACAAATTTTTAGGAATTTTTTTTTATCAACTTTCTTGAAAAAGTAGCCTCACTTCAGAAAATTTTCTCTCTCTTGCTTGTTCTTCTCTTTCTCTTCATCTCTTTCTCTCTCTCTCTCTCTCTCTCTCTCTCTCGTGCTAAAGAAGAAGACAAAGAAGATAAAGATGGAAACGAAGATTTCGAAAAACGAAGAAGAAGAGAAGAAGAAAGAGTTTAATGATTCTTTTTTGAAGAACGACGAGGAAGACAAAGAAGAGGAGCGACGAAGAATCGCGTCTTTAATCGCGGAGACGTCGTATTTAACGAGCGTTTTGAATGCGCCTTCAGGAGAAGCGACGACGACGGCGTCTTCTTCTTCGGACGACTATGATTACTACGATTTTGGGTTCACTTCTGCGGTGTACTCGTTGTTCGGATACGCGAGCGAAGATGGGAATACTGGGAGTGCTACGAACAACAACAACATTAACAACAACAAGATGATGATGATGATGGAAAAAGAGAGCAACCTCTTACTGGACGAGAAACGCATCGAACAGACTTTGTTGAAGAACCACGGAGTGATTAAGAAGACGTTACCGGAGGTATCGCCGACGGATTTCGAGAAGTATTTGAGAGCGATACGGACGTCGTACGCGAGGTTCGTGGCGACGAGAGCGATGGCGAAGAAGAAGAATAAGAGCGCGGGAACCGCGTCGAAGTCGTCGTCCGCGGGGTCGGCGTTGGCGGACGGGTTCGCCGCAACCAACAACATGAACGCGGACGACTTCGAGGAGCAAATGCACAGACAAAATCAGCTGTTGAGTTCAGTGCCGTCCATTTTTTTCCGAGAAGAGTTTGATTTAACGTCGAGGGAGGCGTTCGAGGAGATTTTGCCGTGTTTAGTGAGCGATTTAGTAGGAGAGAGCAATAATAATAATAATAATAATAATAAGACGTCGTTAGACGACGACAACGTGGCGAATAGCGCGGTGTTGGCGCAAGAGCAGCTCGGACAGTACTTAGATTTGGTGGAGAGCGTGATTATGAAACGCGTCGGGGATCGCGCCGAGGCGTTTTTAGAAGCGATGGCGAAAACGAAAAAGTTACAAGAGACGATAGAGGAGACGAAGAAAGCAGTCGTCGATTTAAGAACGAATAATCGGAGGAGTTTTAGAAGAGCTGCGCACGCCACGGCAAAAGTGAAAGAGACGTCGAGAAGGAGGGA
>JACLAA010007796.1_pt1 | contig 24448 bp, 20 predicted proteins | sample 8027891 | NCBI WGS metagenome assembly JACLAA01 (sample SAMN15724900, study PRJNA655200) | protist metagenome | isolation source: fluorescence activated cell sorting (FACS) single amplified genomes of... | place: Spain: Blaines Bay Microbial Observatory, Mediterranean Sea | collected 2016-01-19 | reverse complement strand
GCGTCGTCCCAGCTTCCAAGCACGCTCCGACAACTTCTGCTTACGTGGCGTTCGATTCGGTGAAATCCGCCCGCCTCGCTTTCGAACGTCTCCACGGCGCCTTGAGCATCGATGCTCTCGGCCGGCCGCAAAAGAAAGCCAAAATCTCCAAACGTTTTGGCTTCGAAAAGTTAATATGCGTTCGCAACGACACGATCACCGAAAAGGAGGAAGAACAAGTCGCGAAAGTTGCGGAAGAAAAAGAAAAAGCGCCTCTCGCGTTTCCTCCGAGCTCGGCGCAAAAGAAAAAGCCGAGACAACGCAAACCGAAAATAGTTTCGCTCCCTGGCGATACCAAGTAGCGACGATACGGCGCGAGATAGATAGAGATAGAGAAAAAGAGAGAGAGAGAGAGAGAGAGTCTACAAAACGAGTATGATGATAGGTACGACATGTAATAGATGAACAGCGCTGTGTTTCTCCGATTTTTGGGCATCTGAGTATCCACCACCACCACCCGTATCTTCTTTTCAAAAGAAACACCATCGTCACAAAAAGACTTGGCCAAGAACACTCTCATCCATCATGCGCGCAGCATTCACGCTCGGCGGAAATGCGAAGACGTGCGCACCAACGACGTCGTATTCCTCCTCGTCTTTTTTGTCTTCTGCGTCTTCTTTGATTCGAAGGAGGAAGGAGAGGCGCGAAGAAAGGAGAGTGGTAATCCGCGCATCGTCTTCTGACGCAAATCCTTCCCGAAACAACTCGTCATCCTCGACGAGCAAAGTCTCGGAGGAGGACGACGAGAGTTTCACGTTGGCGGACGTCGGCGAAGATTCCACGCTCGCGGAGAAAAGGAACGAGTTCCAAGAGGCGATCGCGAAAGCGCAGACGGAACAAAAAGAGAAGAAGATATTCGACGAGAAGAGCGAGAGTTCGACTTGGGAAGTGGAAGGAACTGAAGTTTCTTCTTTACCACCACCACCACCACCGGTCGCGAAGCCTTTGACGGATCTGAGTCCGATTAACGTAGACGCGACGGCGATAGAAAAAGAGAAGAAAAGAAATGACGACGACGGCGATAAGGATGAACCACTGCGGATGATTGGTAGCGCGCCGGTCAAGTCGTCTTCGGGAGAACCGACGTTTTCCAAGCAGCTCTCGAGGACGGTGAAAGCGTTAGTTCCCGAAGGCGCGTCCGCGGCGACGGTATTGAAAACGACGAAACGTTTCATGGAGGCTTACGAGGCTGGGTTGACGCCAGAGGAGCAGATTGGGTACGCGCTCGGTGTACCGACTGATAAGTTGAACGAGACGCAGAAGAAGTACGCGCCGTTAGTGGCGGAGAAGTTGAAAGAAAACGCCATGCAGTTGAAAGGCGAGTTGTTAGCGGCGACGAATTTGTACGAAGCTGGGATTCAGGCGTATAGTGTAGGTCAGTATCCGAAAGCGTTGAAATTCTTCGGAAATGCGTTGGAAGAAACGAGTGATACCAGTTTGTTGGGTGGGAAAATCCAAATCTATAAAGCTTTGACGTTGTACGCACTCCGTCGTCTGGAGGAGTGCATCGATTTGTATACGTTTTTGGAAGGAACGCATCCGATCGGAAGCATTCGTCGACAGGCTGGGGAGTTGAAGTATATCGCCGAGGCGCCGAGGTTAGAATTAGAAGAAGACGAATACGTCGACGTGCCGGCGGGAGTGAAAGATGCCAACAGGTATCGGGGATACGGGAAAGTGGTTGGGAAATCAGGAAAACCAAAGGTGCCAAAAACGTACACCGAAGAGGCGATGGAGAGAGTGAACTACGCCAAGTACGCGCCGAATCGGTTACAACTGATTGGGTGGACTGCTGTAGCCATAGGATTAGCTTTGTACGGCGCGTACGTAACAAAATGATTTGTAATAAATTATTATCAATATTCTTATAAATCGTGAAACACTTTTCAGATTACAATTGGAAACGCTCTCTCTCTCTCTCTCTCCTTGAAAAAGTCGCACGCGTCTCCAAGCCTTTCGGCACGCGCCTACGCACTTTTTCTTCCTTCACGTCCTCTTCATCATCGTCCACCGCCTACTACTCTTTCTAGTTCACACACACAATTTCTCGTCGCTTTTCATATACATTATTGTCGTTGTAATTCTTATTATCCTCATTAATCAATCTCTGGATCGACGATACCTCCGTCGCTGATGGAATACTGCGCCTCGGATTCCGGCAAAGTCGGCGAGCACGCGATTTTTGCTACTCTGTTCCCCCCTCTTCCTTTCCTTAACGCCAATCTCGTTGTACTCGCGTGCGCCATGATGTTACCACCGATTGGTTTTTGCGCGTTTGCGCCGGCAAACATACCGCCTTCTGGGTTCGCGACGACTTGGTTGGAAACGACCACCGCGACGCCAAACTCGTTGGCCAACTTCGCCAAATGTCTCAAAAACTTCCCCAACGCCATTTGCCTTGCGGATAACTCCCCTCTTCCCTCGAATTCCGTTCGGAACAAGTTCGTGGCAGAATCGACGAGGATGAGCGAAAAGTGGTCCTGTGCGAGCAACGCACCCGCCGCTACCAACAACTCTTGCTGATGCTCCGTGTTGTTCGCTTTCGCGTAGGCGATGTTATCCAAACACGAAGTCCCTTCAACTCCGAATCTTTCCGCGATTTGCACGATACGTTCCGGTCTAAACGTCCCTTCCGTATCGATATACATAACCTTACCACCACCTCCTCCGTTCTCCACTGGAATCTGCCCACTCACCGCTAACGTATGCATCAATTGCGTCTTCCCGGTTCTAAACTCTCCGTAAAGCTCCGTCATCGACCCAGACTCGATCCCCCCCATCAACATATCGTCCAACGGCTGCGACCCGGTGGTTATTTTCACCAAATTCTCTCTCTTCGTCGCAAGCGCCGTCGCGGACTGAAACGTATCGTTACACGTTTTCTTGCTAATCGCCTTCAACTTTTCCACTTTTTGTTCGGACAAGCCTTTGATTTGCGTCAACCATTTCTTCGACGCCCCGGACAACCCCTCCATCGTGCACACGCCCGCGGTTTTGAGCTTCTCGATGTCGTTCGCGTTAATCCCATGGTTCTGTTACATAGAGAAAATAGAGAGAAAGAGAGAGTGAGAGGAGAGGAACGCGTGAGTAGTATTCAGAGAAGAGAGGATAAAGAAGGAGGAAAAAAGAAAAACAAAGATTGCAAATGCGAGCGCAAATGTGTGCACCCTCGCATCCTCCAACGCTTTCCAAGGGAGAAGAAGATTCAAAAATTCCGGCGACGACAAAGTCTAAAATCTTTCTCCAACAAGAAGAAGATCTAAACCTATATCATCGCAACGTACCGAAAGCTCGTCAATTCGCACGCAGTGTGGCATTATCTTCTCCTTCACGAACACGTCCTGGACCGTTTGTTGTCCTTGTTGCGCGTTCTGTTGGACGTTTTGGTTTCTTTCCATCATCGCGCTCATGATGGTTGCCGATTGAGAGGTTGATTTTTCTCAAAAATTGGTTCTCTTTTGTATCTTTCTTTTGTTTCGTGAAGAAGAACAACAACAACAACAACGATAGAAACGTTTCGAACGCACGAAAAGTGTGTTTGAATGCTCCGTTCGGTTGATGATACGTCGCGTGCGTTTTTGTGCGCGTGACTCTGATGCGTCTCTTCTCGTAAAAAGAGAGAACGTGTGCTACTAGTGAAGCCATTCCCTCTCTCCCAAGTCGCCTCCCTCCCTTTCTCTTTTTGAATTTTTTCAAGAGAAGAAGAAAGAAAACAAAAACAGAAGACAAAATTCGTCATCACTCTCATCACTTTTTTTTATCTGGTGTTTTGTTGCACACCGCGCCGAAATGCGCTCCCCCCCTCTCTGTTGGGCATTCACCGAGAGACTCGCGATGATGACAACAGCAACAACGACGAGAGCAACGAGAATAGCCGCTCCTCCCTCGAACAGAAATCTTCATGGCGGAATTATTCACAGAACATTTGCGCATCAAAATTCCAGCGCCGACAGAAAAGATATCATTAAAAACGACTCTTTCCCCGAGTACGTTCAGAAACCATTCTTCACGTTCGAAGTCCTCCACGAATCGAAACGGTCTCGGGCGAGAGCGTGCAAAATAACGACTCCGCACGGGACGATTTTTACGCCAGCTTTTGTCGCGGTTGGCACGCAAGGCGCGTTGAAAGCGGTGCCGCATTCGGTATTGGACGATGCCAACTTGGACTTGATGTTTGCGAATACCTACCATTTGTTGCTCCAACCAGGACACGAGCATTTACAAAAAGCCGGAGGAATACACAAATTTATAGGGAGAGATAGACCAACTATTAGCGATAGTGGCGGGTTTCAAGTGTTTTCATTGGGTTTGGATGCGGATGAGTTGGATGAGAGCAAATCCCCTAATAAGAATAACAATGATGACAAAAACAACAACGGCGAACGCAACCACGGCGGCACCGGGACGAAGGAGTTGAAGAGTCGAGGGAAAACGAAGCATAAGCAACAGAATTTATTGGAAAAAGTAGATGAAGATGGCGTGACGTTTCGTTCGTACCGCGACGGGACGACGTTGAAGTTGACGCCAGAGTCGAGCGTGCAAGCGCAAAAGAACATCGGATGCGACATTATACTTCCTTTGGACGAGTTGACGAAATATGATATCAGTTTACAAGAGCTCTCAGAGTCAGTAGATAGGTCGCACAGATGGGAGACGCGGAGCTTATACGAGCACTTGAAGAATGTGAAAGAGCAGGCAATGTATGCCATTATTCACGGCGGCGTGGATGAGAGGTTGAGAAAGAAGAGCGTGGAATATTTGACGAGTTTGCCTTTTGACGGCTACGCGATTGGTGGGTCGTTAGGGAAGAACAGGGAAGAGCTGAAAGAACTTTTACAGTTTTTGATGCCAATCATTCCGAGGGATAAACCGAATCATTTACTTGGAATTGGAGATTTGCCGTCTATTGCGCACGGAGTACGCATGGGCGTGGATTCGTTCGATAGCGCGTACCCGACTCAAATCGCTCGACACGGGACGCTTTTGTCCGAGAATGGGCCAGTAAATTATAGAAAATCAGAATATAGAGAGCATTTCGGCAAACCTGCTGAAATATTAGGAAATAGTAGTGGCGACGACGAGTGTAAGTGTTTATTGTGCAGAAAACACTCGCTCTCGTATTTAGCGCATCTGGACAGGGCAAACGAACCCATGGCATGGAGCCTCGCGACGGAGCACAATTTACATTTCATGGGACGTACGATGGAAAGGCACAGACAAGCTATAATGAACGATGAGATATGATTATTTAATAGCATTTTGTATTTGTAATAATGCGCGAAAATTAGTACCGCCGGGTTTTGTAAAAGGAACAATTTTCTCTCGCGCGGAAGAGGTCAACACGCCCAAAGTCAACACGTACGCTCCAAAATTTTAGCTCTTTCGAAAAAAAAGTAAATGACTCGCGCAGAAGTCGAAAGACACTGCGTGATGCCAGAGATACAAAACACCGTAGAACCGAGCGCGTTGACGTCGAGATTAGCGCGAATCCACACGCACACGCACACGAATTCGAATACGGAACACGCCAGCACGTGGGTCTTCTTTTCTGCAAAAACAAAAATACTGACCATACACCCAACTCTTTCTCCTTTTTCTAAATATTATGCATACAGATTGACTATTTGCGAAACAACAGTCGCGGATAACGAGCTCCTCTACGACATCAATCACGTCGGCATCGCCTCCGAAATCGACGCGCAACTTTCCTCAGTCGATCAGACTCTTGAAGCGCTTCGCGATAAATCTCGCTACGTTGGCGAGGAGGACGAACGCGCGTTTTACCAAAACCGAAAAAGAACTCACGGAAACGAAACCATCAAATTGCGCAATAAAATAAATGAATCTTTGGCGCATCAGATGGCGTTCTTCACCGAGACAACGACGAAGTTTCCGTGCTTGAACGGATGGTCGAATAACAGTAGTCAACACTTGCCGCCAGAGCACATCTTCTCGCCGACGAGGCCGAAAGAACTTTGACGTGACTATCATATTTTAGATCTTGAGTAAGAGCATCATTCGTCGCGAAGAATGGGCTTTGTTGTTATTAATATCGTCAACAGGTCTCGTCCAATTCATGTACAAGAATAAGTCGCTCAGTTTATTCACCATGACGTAAAAGTAAACGCCAATCATCAACGCAAACATGGCGCAGATCAAGATGGTTTTCTTTCCTCTTTTCCTTTCATTGATATTTTTTCTTGTTGGGAAGAAAGGAGGAGGAGGGAGGTGTTCTCCGCGCTCTCGTTGACGCCGGGACCACTGGTTACGTTCATTTGAAGGAGAGAAAGGAGGCGATGGGTGCGGTCTATGTGGTCGCGGTGGCGTGTGCGCGTCGTCGTCGTGGATGTTAGATTCATTCATTGTTTTTGCTTTCTTTTCGTCAAAACGTCTTTTTTTATGTGAGATATTTTGAGGTGACCTTTCTCTCTTTATTTATACAAAAATACGTTCTACTATATTTGATTTGATTTGTCGCGAGACGAATCTTAACTCTTCTGCTCTCTGAGCAACGCTAATTGTGCTTTCAACTCCTCCGTGGTCAATTTAGAGATATCCTTCTTGACTAACTCGGCTGACGGTCGAGTAGGCCTCTCTCTCACCGGTAACAAGTTCGACTTATCGGGAATCTTCGGTACGATTTGTCGCAAATCAATCACGTCTCTCATGTAAATATCACTCTCGACCCAATTTTTAAACGATACTAAAGCCCCAATCGCCGTGGCGACTTCTAACGCCAACACGAGCATGGATCGGTACCCTTCCATTTTCCTCATGTTTGCCGCGTCTTTGATGATTTCTTTGCGCATGGAAAACTGTTTCTTCGCCGCGCGTTCCCACCCGTCTTCGTCCATGGATAACTCTTTCACCACGTTTTTGAAAAACTTATTGTGATGTTCCCCTAACCATTGTTCAGCGGCGTCCATTTGCATCTCCTCTTTCGTCCCGGATGTAGATGTTGATCCGCTATCAACGCCTTCGTCGCCGTCGTAATCGTCGTAAGAGTAGTCGTCGCCAAAGTCATCGCTTTGGAATCGAGATACCGGTCGAAAATCCCTGTAATCGTCCTCAAAATCACCACCGTCATCGTCCACGCTCTCCTCACTCCCTTCTCCAAAACTCTCTCCTCCTCCATCGTTCTCCCCGCCACTAAAAGACGTCCTCGTCGGTTCCAACTCGTCCGCGCTGCCAAACCCATCCTCACCAGTAGTGCTCTCCCGTCTCATCATCTGTGCCTGCGCCGCAGGACTCGGCATCGACTGCGGTAACTTCATCAACAAAAACCACGCGGCTAACCCTGCGCACGCAATCAAGGCGAGCAAACCGATATTGTTCGATGATGCTGAACTGTTGTTGTACGCTTCCGCCGAAGAAGGATAATGATCCCCATCGTCTTTTTTCTTTTGCAAGATGACATTTAAATCCGTCTCCATCTCCATCAGTTTTTCCTCTCGCGCTTTATCTTCCGCTCTCGCAAAAGAAGAAGACAAAGAATCCGCGCTTTTGTTCTCGTTAGAACTGCTCTTCCCGAAACCAAACAGATCCATGATGCTTATGTGTTGTGTTGAGAAATGATTAAAAATCAAGTGGAGAAAAGAACAAAAAAAAGTAAAGAAATTTTATGAAATCGAGAAAAAGTGTTTTGGGAAGCAAAATTGATATTTTCTTCACACTTCACACGCGCAACAAACATTCTCTCTCTCTCTTAAAATATATACACGCACGCAACGCGTCACGCAGGAGGAGGACGCATTTCTCTTGCGTGCGTGTGTGTGTTTCTCTCTCGCGAATCGATCGCAGGTGAAGAAAAGTTGCTTTTATTTAAAGAGAAATTGGGTAGGGGAAACCTCCGTAACGCTTCTTATTCATAATAATGAACGGAGCAAACGGAGCGTTTTTGACGAACGCGGAGCCGAGGAAAGGCGATACGACGACGAGCGAAAACGCTTCTTTCTGCAAAAACACGTTCCGATGGGTCGTCGACATCGACCAGTGGCATCCAATCGAAGAACACGAAGGGAGAGAGTTTCAGTTTTTATTAAATTTGATTCAACAGGAAGACGAACGAGAACAAGTTTTGAAGTATTACCATTTCGCGGATAAGAAGAGAGCGCTGGTGTCGAGATTGATGACGCGAGCGGCGTGCGCGAAAGCGAGAGGGTGCAAGTTTGAGGAGGTTATCATCGGGAGGACGAAAGGGAGGAAACCGTTCTTTAAGAACGTGCACGAGGTAGCCGCGAGGACGACGACGACAAACAACGGCGGTAGTAGTAGTATTAGTAACGGCAACGCGACGATGACGATGATGAGAGACGGTGGAAGAATAGGTATTGCGAACGCGCCAAACTTTAACTTTAACGTCAGTCACGAAGGGAAATACGTCGCGTTGGTTTCGGAACCGTACGCGATTTGCGGCGTCGACGTCGCCGCGCCGGACCAACTTCGTCTAGGGGATCGGTCGATTTCCGCCATCGAGGAAATTTTTGAGACGTTCGATACGACGTTACATCCGAAAGAAAAAGCGCAAATTTTAAAACAAAATGGATTATCCAGTCAACTTTCGAGATTTAGACAGATTTGGTCGTTGAAAGAGGCGTGGTCGAAGTGCATGGGGACTGGGTTAGGAGCGAAATTTGCCTCGGCGGAGTTTACGATTTCGCAAGACGTGGAAGCGGCGGTAAATGCCAATAATGACAATGATGACGATGATAAAGTAAAGAGTACTAAACAACAAAACGCAAACGTCCAAATCGACGATAAAAAGGACTTTGGCGGCGCTTGGACCGCTACCATTTCCGTCGATGGCGTCAACGAAATCGGCCAGCGCGACGAAAACTGGAGTTTCTACTTACACCCGTTCCCCCCGCTCGAAGACGTTTACGACATCCCCGACGACGAAACGCACTGGATAACCGTCGCCAGAGGTCCAACCAGCTGCGTCGTTGATGCGCACGGCGAATTCTGGAAAACTTTAAAAGCAAAAAACATCGAATCGAACGAACAAAAAGACACGTGGACGAGAGACATTTGGCGAAGAGCGCCTTCGTTTCGGATGTTGCGGGTGGCGGATTTGGTCCCGGAGGAGTTGCGCTATCGATTTCAGTGTTTGGTGAAAGAGGAGGAAAATTGCGAAAGAGTGTTGGAGAGTATCGCGGCGACGGCGATTGTGAAATGAATGTATGTATGTATGTATATGTGCTGCTTGTATGAATAGTAGTTTTAGAAAACCGAGAACGTTGGTGTAGTATCACGAAAACAAACACAAGAGAGCGTAACGAACTCGTCAAGTGCCTCAAAATTTACCTACTACTCTGCTCTCTGCGAAAGAAGAACACACTCACAAGCGTCAAAGAAAAGAGACAAAAAATGATGATGATGACTATAACGACAGCAACAACACCAAGAACAACACCATCGTGTTTAGCGCAAGGACAGAACAAAAACAAGTATCGCGGTCCGAAACCATCTGATGATTCCATTTTGGATAACGACGGCAAAAACATCAACACGTCCTCTCGTCGTCCTCGAAATCGTCGCGAACAGCTCCTCACCTTGACCGCCACCGTCCTCCTCTCCGTTTCGAGAACTCAACCATCTCACGCGTTCGGCAACGGTTTCCCCGGGTACGACGTCAACGAGAAAGCGAGAAACCTGCAACGCGATGCGATTAAAAACGAGCTCAACGAACAAAAGCGGTTAGCGAGAGAGGAGAAGCAAAAGAGGCGACGAGAGAAATGCGCGAACGGCGAGACAGAATTCTGCGACGACGAGGAGAGCAGCGGGTCGTAGAGACAGAAAGAGAGAGAGCGCGAGCGTGTAGTAGTAATATGATAACCAAATGTGTTTCCCATCGTAAAGCGTTGAAAGTTTCCCCAAACACGTCAAAACTCCTCTGTATTCCAACACATAATGTCGCACCACCGAGGCGGTGCTGGTGGAAACCAGCACCTGCACTACGACGGCACGTACGGACCAATATCTCCCTCGAATTCTCCCGACATTCCATCGCCTCGTCAGTGGACGGAGCCCCCTCCTTCTCCGTCGTCAAAATCTTCGTTCTCTGCGCGAGAGCGACTGGAAACGTTGAAAAGAAATAAAAGTAGGACGAAGAATATCCGCAACATGTTCCCTCGAATGGAACGGATCGCGCTCGTTATCCTAGTCGTCGTATTCTGGACGCAACAAATGTACTCGAATTTTACCATGATGCCTGGTAAAGGGAGTTTAGAGAAGGAACATGAGCACGTATTGGGAGGAGGAGGAGTTAGAAGAGGAGGAGGAGGGGTGTTGACTTCAACGAATCGCAAGAAATCGAACGGCAATAATAATGTCGTGAGGTTCACGACGAGCGATTTAAATTCTGGGATTCACACGGAGACGAGGCGAGTGAGGAGAGAAGGCACCGCGAGTCGGAAGGAGAGTTTGGGTTCTTCGAAGGAGAAGGACGCCGCGGCGAGCGGCGCCGGTACGCCGGCGCGGCCGGCGACGCCGAGATGGTTCACGAGACAAGCGAGAGACTTTTGGAAGGTTTATGAAGACGACGTCGCGATGAATTGCCCGGAAGGCACAGACGAGGAGGAAGGATGCGCACTGCCGCAGGAAACGTACGTGAACTTTGCAAAGTTGTCGATTAACGATCAGACGGCGACTTTGAAACATTTGGGTTTGCCGGCGATTCGAGCGAGAGATTTGCTGTTGAACGGCGTTTCGGATGCAGATAAGCAGAGTTTATTGCTGTTGAGCGTAGACGCGACGAGAGCGAAGGAGATTATAGAGTACACGGCAACTTTGCCGGCGTTGAAATTGATTAAGCGGGGGATTTTGAGGTCGCCGAGGAAGGTGTTGGCGGTATTGGCGGCGTTGAACGATAAGACGGAAATGTTGGATCGCATTTTGCCTCATTTGACGACGACACGCGGTGGGAGTGCTGGTAGTAGCGAGAACGAGAACGAGGAACACCGTCACCCTCATCATCAACGTTTGCACAAGCAACCGCTCCGACCGTTTCTGTCGTGGTTCCCGGACGCGGATATCGCGGAGCTTCTCTCGGCGTCTTCAGCTTTGCAAGCTTCCATCGCGGTGGAAACGTTATCGCTCAAGAAGCTCGCCGACGTGTTCACGAGAATGCTTACGCCTCCATCGAAGGAAACTGCAACAAGTAGTAGTACCAGCACTAGTGGTAGTAGTGGTTCTCGAGCCAGCGCCGCCGCCAAGCGCCATTCCACTGGTTCGTCATCAACAGCAGCGGCAAAAACCATCGCCATGATTCTCGAAGCCTCCCGCCGGAGCCAAGCGGCGAAAATCCTCGCCCGACTCGACCTCGATTCGCAAACCTTACTTTACTCCAAAATGGACGAAGCTACCGCAGAGGCGTTAAAATCTCGAGTTTCCTTAATCTCCCCCGAATCCATCGAAGAAGAAGACGAATCCGTCGCCCGAACGGATGAAACGCAAACGTTTGATTTCGCGCAAATAAACGACGCCATCCAATCCGTGAATAAAGACATCAAATCGAGCGAAGAGAAAGCGAAAAATGAGCGGGATAAAATGGAAAAAGCCGGTCTGTCCTGGAGAGGCGTCGGTTGGTGATCGTTTTCATCACTGTAAAGCACATTATATATATAGATTGTAGTAGACATATTTTCGCAGCAAAAAGCTTTAATTTAGAGAGAAAAAAGAAAGCACAGAAGACAAAAAAGAGATGAAAGCACTTAAATGACTGCAAATATCGAGTACTCCTCGTTTTTTCTTCAGGGAAACTACTTGAAATCAATCGTCACATCATCATCATCATCTGAGACACGCGCGCGCGCGCACACAGACAGGTCTTCTTTTCTCCTTTTCAATCAAACAGAGAGAGGAGTCGATTCAAACAGTCGCGAAAAGCACCCGTGTACCGCGCTGCTACGCCAAAGAAGAAGAAGAAGAAGGACGTTTTTTGGCGTTTGTGTTGAGATTGATTTTCTTAAATCCGATTCACATCACGCTTAGAGGGAAAAACGCGCCCATTTACATTAAAGAGTTTAGTTTAAAAGATGGCGGACACATCGACACAAGAACAACAACAACCGATGAACTTTCTCGCGACTTTGAAGAACAAAGCGCCGCAGCAAAACGGAACAGGTATGCGTTTATGCGAGAGTATCTAACCTCGGTCTGCACTTTCTCATTTCTTCTGCCCGAGAATCCAACCGGATGGATTGTTTGAGCGTTTTCGACCGGCAAAAGACTTTGCACGTAGTTCACTATTCACACATCGAAACTCTCTTTCTCTCTCTTTCAAACAGGAAAACAACAACAACAACAGAAAAGAACGGCGTCCGCACCGCCCGGGTTTACATCACCATCCGGACAACAACAACAGACGACGAGGACAACGACGGTTTTGGGGGAGGAGCAGATTCCTGGGAAAAAGACGCCAACGGCGCCGACGAAGAGTAGCGGCGCGACGAAACCAGCACCGATTGGCATCCCGGAGAAAGAGGACGAGGCGTTCGACCCGAGCTTAGTCTCGCCGCAACTGGCGATGATTAAGAAACTCAGCGCGAAACCGAAGAATAGTCTCGGAGAGGAAGAGGACAAGAACGACCCGAAGAGTCCTTTGGCGTTGTGCAACGACGGGCAAACGAGCGAGTCGCAAAGTTCCGGGACGACCGATCAAGAGTCGGTCAGTTTTCAAGAGAAACTTGTCGCGGATGGCGAAGGTGTTGACGCGAAGAAGGATAGTGCCTCGTCCGCTCAGGCGGGTAAGAAGGGACAGAAACAAAGAGAAGAGGAAAACTACGTGACGCCGCGACCGATTTGGGTGGCAAGGTTGCCGAGACCAGCCTCGGAGAAGTACGACGACCAAAAAGCGCAAAGAGAGAGAGATCAAGTGTTGGACGAGAAGATTAAATGTTTAACCACGGAAATCGACGCGATGATTAAAGAATCGCAGGAGTTGAAGGTTGAATTGGACGCCAAGAGAGTCGAGTTGAAGAAATCGAGAGAGGAAGTCAAGATGGCGAACGACTTGGTGAAACCGATTCGCGACCGATGGAACGGTCTGCGCGACGCCGAGAAGAGCTTGAAAGAAAAATCGCAAACGATGAAAGGTTTGGACAGTTTAGCGAAACTCGACGCCAAGTTGGACGACTTGGAGAAGAAGATGGAAGACGAGAGCTTGTCGGTTTTGGAACAGAACAAGATTTTGCGCGAGCAGAAAAAGTTGCGAAAAATGCAAACAGAAATCGAGTCTCTCGAAGAGAAGAAGCGTCAAACGACTGGTCCGAATCTAGTTGGTGAAAGTCGCGACGAGCTGAAAGCGCGTTTGAATGCGTGCTCGGAAGCGATCGATGTTTTGAGAGCGAGATTAAAGACGGTTGCGAATTCTCACGACGAGACGTTTGAGCAAATCAAGGTTGTTTCGGAAACGATCACATCTTTGAGAGATAAGCGTTCAAAGTTTATGAAGGAAAGAAGCGCAAAGTACAACGAGTTGGCCGGTGTCAGAAAGGAAATCCAAGTCTTCTCCAAGTTCAGATCGCTCGCCAGAGATGCGCAAGCTTCAATGAACTCGAAAGACGTCGACGTCATTTCAGAAGCGAGAATGAAGTGCGAAGACCACAACGATAAGTTGATTGCTCAAATGATTGAGAGTGAAATGTACCGTGAATGGTATATGGTTGAAACCAAACGAGAGCAGTCGGCGGCGAGAGAACGCAAGATGGAAGCGCAAGCGGTGAGGGATGCCGAGAGATTGGCAAAGATTGAAGAAAAGCTCAAGAAATCAAACGCAAAGAGAGAGGAGGAAGAGAAGAAGAAGAAGAAGAAGGAGCAAGACGAAATGGAAAAAGAAAAAGAGGAAGTTGATCCTGTGGCAATTCCAAATGTGGAAAAGCCGGCATCTTCATCATCATTAGCCACCACCGAGAACGCTGTCGAGAAAAAGCTCAACAAGAAACAGAAGCAAAAAGGTGCGAAAAAATCACCGTCAACCGTCGACGTTGCGAACAAGAACGAAGTCAAAGAAGAAGTGCCGAAAATCGCGAAAGTTCCCGAACACATTCTCGAGATTCTGAGCTCAAAAGGTACCAATGATAGCGACGCGAGTGATCCTCCGTTATCTCCGCGGTCTCAAGCGCGCGAAAAATCGCTCGAAGGCGCGCAGTTAAAGGCGCGAAAGCAACAATTAAAGCAGGAACGATTGAAAGCGAGCGCGCAGAAAGCCGAGAAGAACTCTGAATCGACGAAAAGTAAAAGCGAAGAAATGGCCGCCGCGAGTGCCGCTACGCAAGCGGCAAGAGCGCAAATCGAGTTGGAGTTGAAACGCGAAAAGCGCGAAGAGCAAGATCGATTATCGTCGGCGTCGAAGGATGTTCAGGTTGACAAAGAAGTCGTGAAAGTCGCCGCCAAAGCCGCCAAGCGCGCGGCATTGATGAAGGAAATGAAGAAAGAACGACGCGATAAGATCAAGAAGATACTTCTTGCCATCTTTTTATGTATCGTTGTATCTTTGCTCACCTATTCTCATTTCACGACGAAGCCGGAACCGAAAGTGATCAACATCAACACAAAGTCTTGGAGGCAAGAGGAGCAACAGCAGCAGCAGCAGCCAGAGGTGACATATCAGTTCGAAGAGGAAGAAGGTTTAGAAGACCAGCAACCGCTGTTCAATTCCGAACTATAATACCTAAACTAATACTTTCCATAATACAGAATAAAGTCTCGAGTTCGAGAAAGAGCGAGAGCGAGAGAGAGGAATTATTACTAATTGTTTTAAATAATGCAACCGTGCCGTACAAATAATAACGAACGATGTGAATGTATGTCTTGTGCGTAAACTAGTTCTTTACAACTTGGCGCGCGCATCGCACATTTCTATCTTAACAAAGGTTCGCGAACAAAATACCCTGCGTCCTCTTAATTTCGTTGCTCCATTTGTTCAATGCATCGTACTCGCTTTCTACCCTTTTCTTTTGAAGCTTTTTCCCTTCTTCTTGTTGTTCCTTCTCTTGTTCACTCGCGTCCGCGATGCTCTCTCGGTTAATCTCCAACATCCCGGTCACTTGATTTATCTTCGCGTCTAACACGTCGTCTAATACTAAATTCACGAGCAACGATTCTAACTCTTTCTCGGGAATGTTCAACTCTTCGCTCAAGTGCGGCAATTTCACCTTCGAGTATGGCCGGACTGTTTTCAACAAAACTTGCGTTCGAACGTTGTCCAACAACGCTTGAATGTGTTCGGCGACAAACGCGTCTTCGCTGATACTCTTCTTGTGCTTCTCTAAAAGCGATTCAAACGACGTGATATCGTTAGCTTGGTACGCTTGGACTAGGTCCGTCATCGCCTTCACCTCCTCGTTCGATTGAAACGGTTTCGCTTCTTGCGATCCGAACGGATCCACGTCCGATTGCATCAACATGTTCGCCAACACGAGATACTTCAAACACACCACCCGTCTCGGTAACCCTGCTTCGTCGTAACTCTTAAACGCCTCGAAAAAGTCCGTCGCCGCGTCTCCAAAGTTCCTCTCCGCGATGTGCATTTTGCCACCGCACTCGCGAATGATACCTAGTATTCTCGGGTGCGGAATCGCGCTCTTAATTGCCAAACTCTCTCGGTACAACTCTTTCAACTTTTTCGTGTTCTTTTGCTCGGTGTACATTTGAATCTCCATCGCGTACACCTCCAACAACTGCGTCCCTTTACTTGCCGCATAGTTCCCACTCTCGTCTTCGCACGATTTTCTCAATTCTTTCAACGTCTTCCCCATAGCCGCAAAGTTCTGCCACTTCAACCACAATTTGCACAACTTCAGTTGAATCTTAAACCACAACCGTTCGTTCGCCTCTCTCGTCATCGTTTTCAGCGTCTTCTCGTAAAACTGTTCCAGCAACTCCCGGTCTTCCATTTGGTTCATCGTTTCCAACAAAGAATTCAAAACCTTTTCCGATTTGTTCTTCGTCACCGCTTTCGAGTCGACGTATGTCAACAGCTTCCCTAAACTCTCAATCGCGAGCGCGACGTTCTTCTTCTTCTTCTCCTCCTCTTTCGTTGAAATCGACGCATCCGCACAACCTTTCAATCGTAACTTCACCACCTGTTTCATGGCTTTAAACCCCCACTCGCCGGGTTGACCGCTCTCATCTTCCATGGTCACCACCGCCGTGAACGCCTCGATCGCTTTCTCAAAGTCCTCCGGGTTTTCCAGCAAGCCTGTAATATCAGAAAAGAAACAGTAAAGAGAGAGAGAGAGAAAAATTGGAGTTCGTTAGATCTTCGTTTTCTTCGCTTGAACTCTCTTTTCGAGAGAGAGAGAGAGAGAAAAAAACAGAGAAACGAATGTTTTGAACGTACCTTTAGCGTTGTAATATTGGTTCTCCACGTCCACTTGTTCCTCGTCTTGTTCCTCGTCTGAGTATTCGAACCCGTAGTCTTCGTCCATGTCGCTCATGATGATTGAATTTTTTCCTCTGCGAGAGGTTTTTTTGGCGAAACCAAAACCGGAAAAATGAGGAAAATCGCTCATTTTAAATGACCACATTTTGATCACGAACCAGATACAAAAGAAAAGCAAAGCGCTCGTGTACCTGCGTCGTTCGTCTCTCTCGCGGAGAAGAAGAAAACTCGTCCGTCGTCCACTTTCATTAGTACTCGCAAGAAGCGCGAACGCGCGATATGACGAGGAACGAGCAATCAGAGCGCGACGTGGGGGAGAATCTCGCGGAGGCGCGAGCGTTGTGCGAACGCTTGGACGAAACGCTTAAGAACTACGCGAGCTTCTTTTCGGGGAGTTTCACGCGGCGCGTGACCGAGGTCGAAGAGCGGGTGAAAGAGATGGAGGAGGAGTTGCGAGAGAAGGAGGAGGAGTTGCGAGAGAAGGAGGAGGAGTTGCGAGAGGTCAAAGAAGAGCTGAGAAACCTTTCGCCGACGCCTTTGTGGAAGGTTGTCACGGATAAGCAGTACAAAGATATCTTCGAGACGCATATTTTATCGAAGTTGAACGACTTGTCTTTCAGAGTGTTTCGAGAGGTGAACACGGAAAGTCGAGACGCGTGTAGACGATCGGGGAGGAAGTTGCAGGAGACTTTTATTGCTGAAACCTTGAGTGGTAATCCACCAGTGGCAAAGGAAGAGACCGTTAAGATCGAGGGAAAAGAAGCGCAGTATTATTTCTGCAATGAAGCAGCTCGTACGGGAAACCTCGCGTTGGTTCGTTGGTTACGAGATGTGAAAAAGTTTGATTGGAACGAGTGGACGCTCAACAGAGCAGCTCATTTGGGTCATCTTCACATTGTGACGTATTGCATGGAACAGAAATGCCCACATGACAAGTTCGTGTGTGCATATGCTGCCGAATCTGGTCATCTCGATACCCTCAAATACTTGCACGAAAACGGCGCGCCTTGGAATTCGTGGACTTGCAATTACGCTCGCGAAAACAACCACCCCGAGTGTTTGCTCTACGCGCTAGATAACGGGTGTCAAAACGACAAACACGTCCCACAACATTAACAAGTAAACAACGCTCCGTGATGTAACATTGGTGATGAGATTTAAAAGAAAATGCACACATGTTTAGCACAGAGAGAAAAAGGGAGAGAAAGAGAGAAAGAGATTGAGAGACACATACACACACGCGCATCTAAGAAGAAAATTTTAAAATCTCTACGTATGCGCAAAATCTAAGAACTTACTAATCATAAAACTTACACGGTCGTGGACGCTACTGTTGTTGCCACTTTCTGTTACATCAAACGACTGATATCGCGTCCGAATATTCGCGTTCGCAACATGTCGAAACCAACTTTGAAACTGTTCCCTACGCTCACTTGGCTCACCGTTTCGAAGCTTTTCCAAAACAAACCAGCCATGATGCCTTTCAAAATAGTTACGCCCGGAATATCCGCCACAGCGGCGTCCTTTCCAATGTACGCCAGCGAGCCTCGGTGCGTGTACACAAACTCCGCGTTCGGATCGTCTAACACCGCGTAATTCCCAGTTTCTGCCGCTTTATTGAACCTCTCTGCTAAATAATATCCCTCCTGTTTCGCCACCTGCGCCGTCGCCGGATACGCTTTCGGTTCCAACGTCACGCAATCCCCAATCCCATATATCGACCCGTCCGATCCCTTCACGCGCATGGCCTTATCCGCTAACAACGCTCTTCTGCTCGGTTGCGACCCTTCCGGTAACGAATCCATCACTTTCTCACACACAGGGTTCATCTTAATCCCAGAACACCACACCGCCATCCCAAACGGCAGTTCTTTCTCCTCCCCAGTGTTCTTATCCGCCACCGTCAAGACGCACTGCTTGACCTCTTTCACTTGCGTGTTTAAAATACAATTAATGTTCGCCTTTTGGAAAAAATCCGTGGCGTAGTTTTGAATATCTCTATCGTACGTCGATAACAATCGGTCTTGTAAATCGACAATGTTAATCGACACGTGTTTCAAAAGCCGCTTCGGAAACGTCTTGGCGACGTCGTTATACACTAAATCGTACAATTCCGCGGCTAATTCTACCCCAGTCGGTCCAGCGCCGATAACCACAAACCTCAACAAATCCTCAATCTGTCCAACCGACATCGACGGCAACGCCGCTCTCTCAAATCTCGCGTTCACTTGACTCCGAAACTGCGCCGCGTGCGCCACCTCTTTGAAAAACAAACAGTGCTGCTCCACCCCGGGTACGCCAAACGTGTTCGGAATCGCCCCAACGGCGACAACTAGATAATCGTAATTGATGTCAAAATGTTGCGACTTGTGCTTCCCACCTTCCCCATCGCCACCACCGACATTCGGTAACCACTTGCTCGCCGTCGCACTCGTTAAATACCTATTGGTAAACGACACCGTCTTCTTCTGCGCATCCACGCCAGTCGCGGCGGCTTCGTAATATTTGAACCCTTTCTCCGCGATCGGCCTCCGAATGCTCTCCACGATCGATCTCGTCTCAATCGCTCCGGTGGCTACCCCGGGAAGTAACGGCGTGTACAAAAAATAATTCCTCGGCGATACCACCACCACGTTGAACATATCTCGAGCCACTTTTTTATCCAACGCTTTGATAAAACTAATCGCCCCCCACCCGGAGCCTAACACGACGATGGTTTTCTTATTCGGATCGATCGTGCACGATTCAATCGAGGACGTCGGTTCCGGCGCGGAGAGTTTTTGTTCCAACACGCGCTCCAACCGGTCGTTCCAGTGCGAATCCGCCGCCGCCGCGAACGAACGTGCCGAGGAAGGAGACATACAATTTTGTTTCCTTTTTTCTTCTTGCGTCGCTGTCGAGGAGACACGTGTGTGGAAACGACTTTGATCTTCATCGCTTACGTTTCTCCCAAACGTCGTAAACTCGCTCGTTTGACGAAAGAACCCCGCGCCTTGGCTATGTTTGACCCCGCACGAGGAGGAGGAATAGTAATAGTAATAGTTTTGCCTATGCGCGGTCTTGGACGCGCCTCGTCGGAAGGAGGAGAGGAGCGACATGATGATGATTGATTCCGGATAGAACCGCCGCGCGTCGAAAAAGTGAACGCTTTTTGAGTTTCGTGTGAAGGCAAAAGTAGGCACTTTAATAATAATAAGAGGGACTTTTTCTTCACTCTGCGCGCGAGCGCTACTACGTGTGCTATTTATTATTCTACTGTTTTTAAAGCTATTTATATCATTTCTCTCTCTATTCTTTCTATTCTTCTCCGCTGACTTCCATGACAATCTCGCCAAACTTTTGGAGCAATTCTTTGCACTTCACTCGGGCGAATTCGTGGGAGACCATGTAGGAATACGCCAATCCGACGACGACGGGGATGCGCAAGCCTCGGCCGCCGGAGCCGACGAAGAGGAAGAAGATGGATGGTCCGACTCTTTCCGCGTGGTTCCGGAAGTCCCGCCGGAATCGAGTGACGTTGTGGTACAAAAAGAAGGTGGTGCCCAAGGTGAAAATACCACCGACGAGCACGTCTAAGCGGTTAGGGAGGGCGGGAAAGACTTGGATAATCCTTTGCCAGTTGAAGATTTTCCCTAAGCCTCGTGCCGGGGACTGTTGTTGGTTTTGGAACACGACGAATCGTAAACGTTCCGGGCGCCACGGAGGGAACCACAAGACGGAACGGTAGAAAATATTTTCCACGTAGAGGTAGTATTGACCTTTAATACGTATCCAGCTGGCGAGGGAGGTTTTTGGAAGCACGCGGTTACCAATGAAGGTTAAGATTTGAACCAGCGCGAAGGATATCGTTCGCAAAGCGACACCAATCGTCAGCGCGAGAAGAAAAGTCGCGAGCACGGCAAATATGTTTGGTAACTCTTCTCGCTCTAGCCATTTTGCGTACTCTGTTCGCTCCAAGTTATAATCGTATTTACACTGATCGCAGGAGAAGTACGATCGCGGATTGGAAGAGAGCGTTCGCCATCGGTCCAAGCATTTCCTGTGGACGAGACCAACGCTCCCTTTGCACATGCACGGTGAAAATAACTTACCAAGCTCACTGTTCTCATCGTTCACGTCGGACATGCATATTCTGCACTGCGGAGGTTCGTCATCCTCCTGGACTCGTTCGGGAAGATTTGGAGCGCGCTCGTGGTCTCTTCTCTCCTCCTCATTCCGTCCTCTGTTCGCGACGTTTTGAATACCAATACGAAGGCGTCGCCGCAAATATCCGAGCCTATCTGTCGCCGTCGCTTGCAACGCTCTCGCGCCGGGAGGTTGATCCATCACGTCTTCTTCCTGTCGTTGCCTTCTTTGTTCGAGTGCAAAGCGGCGTATTCTCGCTTCGCGCTCGAGCGCGCGCAAGCGATTTCTTTCCGCCAAAACGATGTTCGGATTGTTGTAGTTGTTATTGTTATTGTCCTCCATTGAATTAAACGACAAACTTATAACTCCCGCTCGGGCTCTTCTTCTTCTTTCCGTCCACCGCTTCAAACTTCAACTCCTCCAAGTTGATACCGCTCGCCTTCAAATTGGCTTTCGTTTCCATAGAATCCGATATGTCTTTAATCTTCCTGGCAATATCTTCTACTTTTAAATCGTGACAGTTAAACTGATCTTTCACGCCGTTCTCGAATTCAATCGCCACGACCGGTGGCATCTCGTCCGCTCTGATTTTATGCGACACCTCGCACTCCGGGTTGGACTTTTGAGCTCGCGGGGAATAGATGCGGTTCAGGAATTCTCTCATGGCGGTCGCGCGATGATCCATCGGGTTGAACTGGACGTGGATTTTCTTGAGGTGGCGCAATGGCATGGCGACGCTGATTACGTGTTTTGACGCGTCGGTTTACTGCGTTTGCGTTTTGAATGCACGCGGTGGAGAGTGTACGTCGGTGCCGAGCTAAGAGTTGTGTGGTTTTTTTTGTAGACGAAGGTCTTTTTGTATAAACTTCGTATCTTGTGTGTTTCTCTCTCTCTCTTGTCTCTCGTATTGCTCAAATAACGTTGTGATGAAATATGTGTGCGTATGGTAGGCAGCATCCACCCGACCAGTGTTACATCACGGAACGTTGTTTACTTGTTAATGTTGTGGGACGTGTTTGTCGTTTTGACACTTGTTATCTAACGCGTAGACTAAACACTCGAGGTGGTTGTTTTCGCGAGCGAAAGCGCAAGTACGAAAATCCCAAGGCACGCCGTTTTCGTGCAAGTATTTGAGAATATCGAGATGGCCGGATTGGGCAGCAAGTGCACACGTTAATTCTGTACGTGGGCATTTCTGTTCCGTGCAATACGTCACAATGTGAAGATGACCATTTTCAGCTGCGCTGTTGATCGTCCACTCGTTCCAATCAAACTTTTTCACTTCTCGTAACCAACGAACCAACGCGAGGTTTCCCGTAACAGCTGCTTCACTGCAGAAATTATATTGCGCTTGTTTTCCCTCAATCTTAATGGTCTCTTCCTTTACCACTGGTGGATTAACACTCAAGGTTTCAGCAATAAAAGTCTCCTGCAACTTCCTCCCCGACCGTCTGCACGCGTCGCGACTTTCCGTGTTCACCTCTCGAAACACTCTGAAAGACAACTCCTCCAACTTCCATAAAATATGCGTCTCGAAGATATCTTTGTACTGCTTATCCGTGACAACCTTCCACAACGGCGTCGGCGCGTACTTCATCAACTCTCTCTTCACCTCTTCCAACTCCTTCTCCTTCTTTCGCATCTGCGCCTCGAAAACAGATTCGCGCTCTTTCCATCTTTCTTCTTGTTCTTTCACCCGAGCGCGTAACGCCAAAATATCCTCCTCTTCATCGTCGTCCTTTTCTCCTTCTGCTCCTTCTTCCGCTCGCGAACGCTTTTTACTCCCCATTCGTTTCCGCGGTAAACTTCTTTTTGCGAGCGTATCGCGATGCAACGCGCACTTTCCGTCGTCGCGTCTGCGTTTGTTTTTCTCTTCTTCTTCTTCTTTGTCTTCTTTCACGCGTATTTTTTGTGAACAAAGAGGTGCCTTGCAGGGGAGCCGTCACTTTTTTCCACGCACCAAACACGTTGACCAAAGAGAGAGAGAGATTATAATCATGACCACATCATCGCTCCCAAAATTAAAACTCACCTACTTCAACATCCAAGGCCCCGCGGAGAAGGTTCGTTTGGCGTTAACGATCGGGAAAGTCCCGTTCGAGGACCACCGCATCGCGATGCCGGGGCAATCCGACGAGTGGAAAGAACAGTATAAACCGAAAACGCCGTTCGGGAAAGTCCCGGTGCTTGAAATCGACGGGAAGGAAGTGGTGTCGCAATCGGACGCGTTGTTACGATACGCGGGGATATTGGCGAACGAGAACGGCGTTGAGTTGTACCCGCAAGGTGGGATGGCGCAATTGAGAACGGACGAGATGATTTCGTTGGTGGACGAGATGGCGAACAGTTGGGCGCCGAGGCTGTACGTCGGTATGCAACCGAAGAATTTCGGATACCCGGACGATGATGCTTGGAAAGGCTCGGATGAACACAAAAAAGCGACCGAAATAGCGCGAACGAGGTGGGTTGACGACGATTTGCCCGTGTATTTAGGGCACGTTAAGAAACAGTTGGCGAAGAGCGGCGGTAAGTTTCTTTGCGGCGAGAAGGTGACCATCGCGGATTGCTACTTAGTCCCGATGTTGAATCGTTTGTCGAGCGGCGGCATCGATTACGTGGATAAAGAGTGCGTGGCCAAGCATGGAGGCGCTGAAGTTACGGATTACGTCGAGAGATTCATGAACATAGAAGAGGTGAAGAAGTGGTACGCGCCGAAGGATGTGTAAGAATAATACGGGTGGATTTGATGAAATGGTTCACGTCGAGTTGGTGAAAACGATAAAGGACAAAACACACGTACATAATAAGTGGTGATACAACAGAAAATACTCGACTATCAGTGCTTTCGTTCTTCTCTCTACTCACTACTACGCCGTAGCCTTCTCGGCTACTACCGGGGGCGCCTGCGGCAATGGAATCTCATCTTTTTCTTCCTCGAACGACAGCTCCATGGAAGGCAAATCGGCTTCTGGATTATCATTCAAATTTCTCAATTCGCCCGGTGCCAAAGCTAACGGGGTCAACGCGGCACTCACGGCTCCACTCAACGCTCCCGTGCCCGTTCTTTTGTTGCTATTATTATTATTATTATCTTTCTTGTTTTTTTCTTCTTCCGCCTTCTTGGTGGCGGTGGTCGCCGCTTCCTTTGTCTTTGCTTTTTTACTCTTCTTCTTCTTCTTTTGTTTGTTACCTTCGCTCGCGTCGTGCGACCCTTCTTCCGATCTATTATTGTTCACGTTTTCGTCGTTGCTCATCGTGTTCCTCCCGTCCTCCTCGTCCTCCTCTTCCTCAACCTCGCTCGGAATAATCCCAATCGTCTGCGCGTAGTTGCATATCTCTTCGTTGAACGCTTCGATCCTTTCCTTCATCTTCAATCGCCGATGATACTCCTTGAAGAACTCCTCGTTTTGCTGTTCCAATTTGTCCCAAATCACCGACGATATCACCTCGTCGATCCCGCACTTCTTCTCTAAAATCTCAATCACTTCCTCTTTCGTCGCGTAAAACGTCAAGCATCGCTCGATGAGCGATTGGACGATGAGAATTTCTCGAGTTCCAAACTTTCGAGCCATTTGCTTCCTTTTTCTGAGCTCTCTGCGATTTTTAGATATCAACTGCGACGCGGTCGGTTGTTGTTGCTGTGCAACGTGTTGCATCGGAACAACCCCAGTTGCACCGCTGCGCTGATATTGTTGTTGTTGATTCGTCATCGGATGATGTTCGCCGTACGACGAGACCGCGCTCCGCTCGGACGAGAACGTCTTCATCTCTCTAATCTTCTTCTCTCGACGTCACCCAATTCCAAATCTTTTTTTTTATGTTCTCCGCTCCTTCGCGCAAAACAATCGAGAAGAACGCGCGAGTGTGAATGCAACCGATGTGGTATCGACACACAGACTC
>JACLAA010002269.1_pt1 | contig 24472 bp, 26 predicted proteins | sample 8027891 | NCBI WGS metagenome assembly JACLAA01 (sample SAMN15724900, study PRJNA655200) | protist metagenome | isolation source: fluorescence activated cell sorting (FACS) single amplified genomes of... | place: Spain: Blaines Bay Microbial Observatory, Mediterranean Sea | collected 2016-01-19 | reverse complement strand
TTTCGGGCGTCTCTTTTCTTCTTCTTTGTCTTCTTCTTCTTCTTCTTCTTCGCCCGTCATCATCATCATCGGTGACGCACACAAAACCGTTCGAAAGATCCTGTGTGGTGAGACAGAAAGAAGAATGAGCGGGCGACGGGGAGCGACGACGACGACGACGACGACATCGACACCAACACCAACGACGTCGGCGAAAAAGACATCGCTCGGCTCGAGTCCGAACAACGCGTCGGCGTGTTTACGTCTGCAATCCGATCTGCGGTCGATACGCGTCGAGCCGCCCGAGGTAAGAATGTTTTTTGTAAAAACACAAAGGCATGAGTCGAGATTTGATTGTCTTTCCTTTGGTTTTTCGGTCGTTCGCGCGCGCGAGAGAGAGAGAGGCTTCTCTCCTTTCCAAACACATCTGACGCCGTTGTCGTTCTTTTGTCCATGCGAACCAACGAACACGAACAGGGCTGCTCGGCATCTCCGCACTCGGATGATAACCTGTTCGTCTGGTCGGCGACGATTTGTGGCCCGCAAGACTCCCCGTGGGAAGGCGGGATTTTTTCCTTACGGTTGACGTTTTCAGACGCGTACCCGGCGACCGCGCCGCGCGTGAGGTTCGTGTCAGAAATGTTCCATCCAAACATTTACCCGGACGGGACGTTGTGCATGGACACAATTCAAGACCAGTGGAGTCCGGTGCACTCGGTGGCGAGCTTATTGACGTCTGTGCGGAGTTTGTTGTGCGATCCGAACGTAAATAGTCCGGCCAATCCGCAAGCGGCGAAGATGTTGGTCGAGGAGAAGAAGGAGTATAATAAGAGGGTAAGACGGTTGGCGCGGAAGACAGTCGAGTGAAAAGGTGATAGAAGAGAGAGAAGGAGAGAGAATTTGTAGCAATAAAGTTGGACGCGCGAAAGCGCTCGTAGTTGTATTGTGCGTATATATATATATATCGAGCAGATGTATTTCTTACTATTTTACGAATATATCTATCTATCGTTGCATCCTCCACATTCTCAAATCAACGCTTCTGGCATCGTGCCAGGACAACGACACGCTTTTAAAGGAGTGAACCATCGCTGTCATCTCGTTGTCTCCACCCGTGCCGCCGTTTTTCCGGTTCTTCTTCTTCTTCTTCCTCCTCCCCCCCGGCGTCTTACGAGGCGAGATGCCGTGTTTTTGTGCGACGTCGTTCGAGGACGGCGGCGTCTTTTTCACCGGCGTCGTTACCATCATCGTCAACGTCCGCGCTTGCACGCCCGATTCCTCCTCGACATCCGTTCTGTTTTGATTCTCGTCGTCGTCGTCGTCGTCGTCGTCGTCGTCGAAGACTTTCCTTCGTTTCTTCTCGTGCTCTTCGCTTTGCAAACGCGACGCTTTCTTTCTTCTTACGTTTCGTTTCTTCCTCGTCGACGTCGATGCGGTCGTAATCACCGGCGACGACGGAGGCGCGGGAGGAAGAGGGACGTCGACGGGTGCACCGTCCTCGACTCGACGAGGCATCAAAGCGCCGCCTCGAAAAGAAATGGAGCACTTTACTCGTCGTCGTCGTCGTCAGACGTCGTCAGACGTCGGTGTATTTTTTGGAGTTTTGGAGTCGAGTCAGATTTTGAAAGTAATCGTAAAAACATACAATTCTTTGTTTAGTAGTATTCCTCGCTCAACGTTTCTTGCTAAAGTACCCAGTTCCTCTTCCTCCTCGCCCTCGTCCTCGTCCTCGTCCTCGTCCTCGACCTTGAGTGGATGCGTTGTGTTTTTTCGCGTATTTACGTTTTTTAGTTCGTTTTCGCGGATTCGCGTCGTCTTCGACGTCGCCGTTCTCCGAGATGGTCGAGTAGGCGCGCGCGGCATCCTCGATATTTTTTTCTTGTTCTTCTTCAGAAGAGGAAGAGGACGAGTCCACGCTGAGAACCTCGGTGTCTTCAAACATCGGCGCGTTTGGATCTTTACTCTTTCTCTTCTTGTTTGCTACGCCCTTCATTTCTAACGCGCCTTCTTCCTCTTCAGAGGAAGACTCGTTCTTTTCCCACCGGCCTCGCTTCCTCCTATTGTTCGCGTCTTCAGCTTTAGATATATCGTCTGGTTTTGGTTGGGATTTTGCTACTCCTCTCGGTTTCTTCTTTTTACTCGCGTTTTGGCGTGGGGTGACACCTGCTCTTCTCTCTTTGTTCGCCTCGATGAATTCTTGAAAGTCTGAAAACACGCCTCTAATCGCACCAGTTTCCTTCGGCGCCGCTCGGAGTTTCATCATCTCCGTATCCATCTTTACGATTCTGCCAAGTAAAAAAACCTCCTTGGACGCGCCAACTGGGGCGGTGATGACGGTAAATGCGTGTTCAAACGCCGCTTTGACGCTTCGCCAGGCGTACGAGTTGCGCCCTAAATCGTTCTCCGGGTCTTGCGGGTCTTGAATAGAAAGTAAAAACGGTCGTCGTTCATCATAAAAGTTCTTCTCGCTCTTGACGAAGAACCGATTGGTGGAGGTGGTTTTTTCCGCATCGCCACATGAAATGCCTATTTCTTCTGAATTGAGTTTCCGGCCGTATAACTCGAAGAAATCAATCAGAAGAGTTCCTAGACACCCCTCCGAGGCGTCTTCTCGACCGCGTTCGCCGGCCCATTCCGACGCTTCGATCGATTCTCGGAGCTGTAAAAACGTCATGATCATACACAATAAAGCATACGATCCAATACCTCCGGAATAGACTTCATTCAACCCTCTTTGCGCTAAGAAACATTTCAAAACAGTCGTTAAAGGCCTTAAAGCTGGGAACCGCCTGGTGTTTCTCTTTACAATATCCGCCGACGCTGGTCCGTTGGCCACGTCAAATGACACGTCGAATTGGATGCCCGATTTCGTCTCTTCGAATTTAACAATCGGCACTCTCGCTTTACTAATCAATTGAATATTTCTCGCTTCTCCTATCCTGGCAAGATAGAGCGCCAGCGCTTTCAAACACAATGCCGATGATTTTGCACCTGAATCTAAGATGACCGCGTCCACGTCCGACGACGGCAAATACATCTTCGTGGCGAACGAACCGTGCACCTCGAACCTACTGCTCGGCCAAATAGTCATCACCGCCTCTCGCACGCGTTCCACCGCAGCCAACCTCGACTTCTCTTCCTCTTCCGTCGGTTCTAAAAATCTGCAAAAATCCACGATCTCTCCGTGCAACCTCACTAACGGCGATTTTAAATTCTTCAACCTCTGCGCGGTGCCTTTCGGCAACCACAACGGATCTTCGTCACTATATTTTCTATAATCGGTGCTGCCATCGTCATTCCCGACGTCTCCTTCTCTCTTCCCATTCAATGCTTCCCTCTGTTTCATCATCATCTTCTTCTCCTCCTCCTCTCTCTCGTTCTCTTCTCGTTTCTTCATCGTGCGCAATTGTTGTCTTTCGTCCTCCCTTTCCCCGTCTTCGACGTCAATAAAGTCGCCGCCCAATCCGGTCTCCCGCTCGACGCGTAAACTCTCCACTCGCCTCTTCTCTCCACCAATTCGCGTCGTCGTTTGACTTTCGACGACACCACCGTTGTTAGGTCCATCGGACAACCCCACCCCGAGTCCTAACCCGCCGTTTGCAAACGTCACCGTCTGTTCGTACAAAGGCGCCGCCATCCTTTCTTCTTCTTCTTCTTCTTGCACTTTTTACCCCAACAAACACACAAAAATGTGTGAATCAATTAATTCTCCTCCAACCCCGTCGGCCCTTTCGACGACGATGATGCTTCGTCGTCGTCGTCGTCGTCTTTCTTCTTTGTCTTCCTCTCTCGACGTCGTTTCCTGAACCAGTTCACCACGAACGACGCGACGATCAGCGCGTTTCCGACGACTTGCGCCACTCGAGCGTCTTTCCCTTCTTTTTGGTCTCGTGTAAATTCCTCTAAATCGGTTTCCGAAATCGGTTGCGCCGGTCTCGGCGCGACGAGGAATCGAGCGCCGCGTTTCGAGTGTTCGCTCGTGGCTTCTTTGCTCAGAGAGAAGGACGAAGTCGTTTTCGATGTCGTCTTTTCCTCTCCTTTTCCGAAGAAGGAGAAGACCATTTGAGTGAGGAGTAGTACTTCTTCACACAAAAAGAGAGGAATTTATGACGAAGAAAATTCTTTACATTTCGAACGTTAACGAACAACGCGCTCGATACTACTACTCACAACAAACATGAAGGAGTGTTCCATCGTCTCGTCCTCGAAGCCTCCACGCGTCGCGATCCACGAGAGAGAAGAAAACGAAGGAGGAGGAGGAGGACTGATTTGGACGGCGGAGGAGTATCGCATCGTTCGGCAACGGCACAGAATCGTCGGCGCGCTCTTGGGGTCGTTGCCCGGGTACAGACAACAAGACGCCACGCGAGGCTTGCCGGTGTTTTTGAGCGCGGAGGAAGTGCACGTGCTGGAGACGAACGAATGGGCGAGAGTGATACGACGAAAGAAAAAAAGGAAAGAGGAGGAAGAAGAAGAAGAAGAGACGACGACGACGACGCGCAAAGACGAGACGATGATGCGACAGATGGAACGAGACCAAGCGAAAATGAGGGCGTTAAAAGCGAGCAAAAGAAGTCGGTGGGGCGGCGCGAAGAAGAAACAGAAAGCGACGACGACGACGAAAAAGAAGAAGAGAGACGAAGAAGAAGGTCACGACGACGAGAAAAACTACGCGATTATTGTAGATTGGGAACAGGTTTTGGGGAAGTCCAGCGCGGTTGTGTTGCCGTTAACGAGCGAGACGGACGCGCGGTTGGACGAGGACGTTCCCGAGAAGGATGATGCCGGCGAGAGAGGTGTTTTGAGTCAAATGTCGAAGATTGATCGGTATAAATGCGCGGTGTTTAAAGATTTACACGAGAAAGGGTTTACGATGACCTCGGCGGCGAAGTTTGGTGGAGATTACTTGGCGTATCCTGGAGATCCGATGTTGTTTCACGCGTACTTCACGGTGCGAGTGTTGGAGAGAGGGGAGAAGATGACGCCGTTGAGTTGTTCGTCCGTGACGAGAATGGCGCACGCGGCGAGAAAGAATGTTGTTTTTGCGTTTTGTGGAGAAGAAGAAGGAGAAGAAAAGAACACCGATGGTGGTAAGAAGAGTAGCGCGAACAATAATCACGTTCTTCGAATTCGGTATTTCACGTGCGTGCCAGACATCGAACTCTCTTCGAACAGAGGTTTTTGATTAGAATAGTAAATTTCTGTTTTGTAGTACGTAGTATTTTTTTTTCTGCGTAAGTAGTGTTTAATAGTAGTACATGTAACCATAGCTTCTTCTTCTAAATTATTGCATTCCAATCTCCTCGTCCTTCTCCATCTGCTTCACCTTCTCCTCGATCAAAGAGCACTTCCTCGTCATCGCTCTCCACTCTTCGTTCAACTCTCTCAAATGCCCCTCGGCTTCCTCTTGCGACAATCTCCTTTTCGAATTCAACCCTTCTAATTCATCGTCCACTTTCCTCACTAAATTTTCGTATTCTTTCACCACCTCTTCCAGCTCTTCCAAGTGCTTCCTCCACGCGTTCGCGGCGTATTTTTGCATCAACTCTAAATTTTGCATCCGCAACGCCGTGTGTTCCAATTGACTCTTGGCGTTTTGGACGCTCTCTTCCCATTTGCTCGGGTTGGTTTTATATTTCACCGATGGCGGTGGAACCTCGTACCGCGTCGTGTCTGGGTTCAATTTCGGTTCATTCTTCTCGAATCGTCGTGTGTACTCCTCGATGAGAGCCGGCGTTAAATATTTGTTTTCTTCGAATCCCCGAGCAGAGGTCGACACAGCCTGCCTCATTTCAGCCAAGTAGTCCTTTTCGCGTTTCGGCATCCGGCGCATCTGTTTTCCATTTGGGACAAAAAGGGATAGAGAGAGCGTCCAACAACGCGGTCGTCGTCAAAGTCGTCGTCAACGTCGGAAAGGTGGTGTTCGTCGACGATCGCGCGGCAACAAAGACGAGATCGATCGATCGATCGATCGAATGCGCGAACACACACGCGTAAAAAAAAGTCTCTTCTCACCTCTTCTTTCACCATCACTTCCGCCGCTTTCAATTCGCGAGGCGAGATGTCGTCGATGTACGGCAAAGACACCTCGTCAGTATCCGTCGCGCTCGTCAACACGAGCTCCGACGAGCCGAGTCGAAGGGACGTCGTCATTATTCTTTTTTCTTCTTCTCTGGCTTTGGAAGCGCGCGCGCGCGTTTTTGACTTTTGAGGGGGAGAGAAACAAAGAGCAGAGCGCTTTCGAAATGAAGAGATGCAAAACGAGAGAGAGAGAGGAAGAGGAGACACTTTCTGAAACGCTTTGGGTATCTCGACGCGTTATTCGCGAGTCGCGATGGTATCAAAACTAAAGATGGTGTGCTACGTAAAGTTTTAGTATAACATGTCTCTCTCTCTCTCTCTCTCTCTTCCGTGCGTTTCTCATCAACGAGAAATATAAAAAGGTAGAGAGTTTCTTTACCATTCAAAGTCGGCGGCCGGGTTGTCGCCTTCCTCCGAGGACGAATCGTCTTGGAACAAATCTCTCTCTCTCAAATACGCAATCGCCGCGCCCAAGCAGTTATCTTTCATCTTCAAAAAGAAGTAGTTCTCCTTGTCCTCTTTCGACGTCACCGTTGCCCACGTCGCCGTCGCTCCTTCGTCCACGGTACCGCCAACGCCACCACCCAAAGTCGAATCGCACACGCCTTGCAACCAATCCTTCGCGTTCAACTTGTCCTTCGTTTGGTCCGCGACGTACGCCACCATCGCGATTTGCCCTTTCTCTTCGCTTTCGGAGATGAGAACTTTAGAAATGTGTCCGGAGCACCCTTTTCTTTCCTCTTCGTCCGACGGATCTGGGATTGCGTTCATGCCTTCCATGGCGACTTCGAGCAACGCGACTTCGCCCTTCGCGTTTTGGATGCGCGTGCAAAAGCACGTCAAGCCAGACATATCGGCGGCGCCTTCGATTTCGACGCCTTTTTTACCGCCTTCTTTGAACACTTTGGCGACTTCTTTTTCCTTGTATCCAGCCGCGATCGCCGCGTCTTTCTTCGGGAACTCCTGAACATCATCGTTTGCGACACCCACGAAGACCACACACACACACAAGAGAGAGAGAGAGAGAGAGAGGGACACGGGTGAGCGAAAGGCACATGATGTTTGCGATGAGATGCGATGAGATAAGTGTGAATGATGATCGTCGCCGCTTTTTCCCGAAACGCGACGCGGTCGAAGACGTCGCCTTTGTCAAAACGATATAGAGTCAAAAAAAAAAAGGACGACGACTGCGTCCGTCCGTCGTCGTCGTCGGAAAGTCTTCTCGTACCTTGGTGAATTCAACCACTGGTTTTGCGTCTGCCATGATGGTTTGTTTTGGGTCGTACGTCGTTGTGTGTGATTATGTCAAGCGTTTTGTGCGGTGTTTTTGTGCGTCCACAACTTTCGTACTCCAATAGAAAAAGTCTCTTAAAATTCGAGAGTTTTGGGTCCCTTTTTATTTTATATTTTTCTCTTTTTTTGAGTACTCATCGAGGACCTCTCTATAGGTCACTACTTTGGACTCTCTCGTGGCCGTCTTTGGTCGAGAGTCCGTGCTCCTCTTAGTCTTGGAGAGACTCGAACTGACTGGGGGGGTGGACATCGCTTTGGGCTTTTGACTGTAGACCAAAAGAACTCTTTCCATTTGTCTTCACAAAAACACTCGAGGAAAATGAACGACGCTGTGTCGCCGGAAAAACCGTCGAAGAGACGAGGTGCGCGCGACGACGATTGGTCGTCGTCGTCGTCGTCTTTCTCCTCTCGCTTTCCTCTCTCCTTCTTTTTTTTGTCGTCGCAAAGCGCGCAAAAGAGAGAGACCTTTGACATTATTTTTTTCTCTCTTCTTCTTCTCAACCAACGACCCAAAAACTGGCACATCGCGTCATCTCTCTCTCTCTTTATGTGAAGTCGACGAAAGTTTGCGTCGACTGGCGCGTCTCTCCGGCGTGGATTTCTCCCCGGAAATTGCCGACGCCGTCATCGAACTGTGCCGCGCGAACGTCTCGCCCGTGGCGATCGTCTCCGTGCTGAAAAGTTTGGCCGGGAGACGGAGAGAAGAGCACAACTCCGCGATGATGTCGTCGCCTTTGCACTAAAAAAGGGAGAGACGAGAATTTTGTGTCTCGTATCTTTTCTCTCTTCCAAAATCTCTCGCCATTTAAAACGACGGCCGCGAAAGAGACGACGACGACACCACCACCACCAAAAAGCGGGGAAGCGAAAGAACAAGAAGAAGAAGAAGAAGAAGCATGTTGTCGCCGACGAATCGGACGACGGTTTTTGCGCGAAGGACGACACCGCCGCCCTTCGATGAGAAGTGCAGGGAAAAAAGGATCGCGCGGAGGAGGATGACGAGGACGACGCGAAGAAATCTGAAAGTTCGCGCGGGATGGTTTTCCAACAACAAAGACGTGGAGGGAAGAGAGGAGTCGTGGAAAAGACAGCAAGAAATCTTAGCGAAGAGACGGAAAGGAGGTCGAATCGACGAAGAGGCGAACAAACGACGAGCTAAAGTGTCGGGGTTCATGAAGAAGACTTTGAGTAAAAAAGAGATGGATGCAATCAAGAAACAAAACACAAAAGCGGCGAACGCGTTGTCGAAAGAGGCGGTGAAAGGTGGGATTCCGTTCCCGATGGCCTCGTTTGGTATGCCTGAGTTTGACGGCGGGGAACGATTTGATTTGAGAGGTCCGTATGCGGATGAAGGATGGGTTGATCCGAAGGATTTGGAAAAGAAGAAGAAAAAGAAAGGCGGTTTGTTTGGCGGTTTATTCGGGAAGTGAAAGAGATCAAGAACACGAACAAATCAGAGGCGCAATTTGTACTAAGTTAACGTTTTGGAAATTCTCTCCAATATACATATAAAATGTAAGTATAGCTAGGTATAGACTGACTGTATAAATTGACAAAGAGCACGCGCAATAATTATTTTGCGAATCGATGCGTAAACAAAAAACTCTGCTTCTTTCTATCGTTTCGCGTTGCTCGGCACATACATCGCTAAACCTCCCTCCGTACACCCACTCGCTACTAGCGCCGTATTCGGCGACCATTTCATGCAAGCAACCGCACCGGCGTGTCTATTTCTCCATGGCTCCAACTCTACTCCGGTTCCCGCAGACCACACATGAATCTTCTGATCCCCACCACCAGCACACAAAATAAACTGTCCATCCGGCGTCCACGTGGGCTCTAATGGTACCAACGACGACTCCGCCCCAGGAACGTTCAGTTTCAACTTCTTCGTCCCGTTAAACGCATCAATCACGTGAATAACCCCCCCACACATGACTAAAATACTCTCCCCGTCCATGGAAAATTTCATCGTCGATACGCCATACGTCGGCAAATCCCCCGACTTGCTCAACACTGGATCCACCGTAAACGACACGAACGGACCTTGCTCGTAATTCCTCACGTCGTATAAAACGACTTCGTTCACCGACGCGGTCGCGGCAAAAATCAACCCTTGATGATCAAACTGCGCCCTCGGTACACCAGTCGGGATTTTTATGATAGCTGCGCACGACGGCGACCTTAGATCCCACATTCTCGTCGTCCCATCAACGCTGGACGTTAAAAACTGATCGGTTCTAGGGGAGACGCTAATATCTACGACTTGATCGGTATGGCCTCGGAAATACCGTAAATACGTGTTGTCGTGTATGCAGTGATACCTCACCGCGTGGTCGTTCACTAACGCATATGCCGCCTTTTTTCCCTCCCCTGATCCTGCTTTCGGTTTGCTCGCGTACAAGATTGCTTCGGTGCTGTGCGTAAATCTCACCCCGGAACACCCGTATTTCTTACTATATAACGTTTTCGTTCTCTGACCGGTTTCGGTGTTGTAAACGTGTATGGAATCGTCGTCTGAAGTGGAGACTAAAATCGGTTCGGATTCGTGAAAATCTAGGCCGTTGATGGAGGTGGAGTCTTTATAAAAACGACCGGGTTGGAAGCGCTGCATGAGAGGAACGTCGAGAACGACCATTTTTTACGGTATTTGTTTTTTACTGAGGTTGCGATGCGTTATTGATGGAGTTTTTAAAAGGTCCTCGGCAAACGGAGCAAAAATAATGCGGTGAATTTGGAAGATTCAACAATTTTAAGGGTGGGAGAGGAAGGCGCGAATACGATTGTTTTGAGTTTGTTTTATATAGGTTTAGATTAATTCATATCTTACAGGTAATACTATACTCTTTTCTTTGTGTCTCTCTTCTCTTCCTCCCTTTCTACTAAAACTTGTTGTTTCTCTTCCTTATTACGCGCAAAACATAAAAAACCTTACTTCTTCGACACGCGATACGCACCAACGACAATCGCGTGATCTCTTTCATACGGTTCCAAAGTCAACTGTTCTTTCGGTTTGAATCCATCCTCTTGCAATTTTTTCACTTCTCTGGCGAACACAGCTTCTGGTGCCGCGGTGGAATCGATACAACTCGACTTGATACTGACGATGAAGTTACCGCCCTGTTTCAAAAAGTATTGGGCATTCAAAGCGACGATTCTCGCTTGATCTGGTTGTGCCACATCCGCGAAGACAGTATCGACCATACCAACTAACATGCGGTACTTTTGCGGGTGTCTGGCGTCTTCGATAATTGGAATCACGTTGGTTCTTTTCTTCGCCATGTTCACTAAATCTCTCCCAGAACGATGAGAAAACTCTACCGCGTAGACCAAACCATTCGGACCGACGATATCGGAACAGTGCGAAACAGTCGTCCCAGACGCACCACCTAAATACAACAACTTTGTGCCTGGTTTGATGTGAACGTTGTCCAAACCACCGAGAATACCCGCGGCGACTTTCGAGCGAAACGGGTTCCACACTCTGTATTCGGTTTTGCCTCCGTCCGCTTCGTCCACGGAAATTCGTTTTTCGCCGTATACCGAATCGCCCGGGACCATGTTCTTCGTCACCAACGCGTCTTCTTTCCCTCTGGCGACGAAAACACCTTCGTGGCGATGCTTTTCGACAACCACTTTGGCGCCGCCCTTCATACCGCCGCCGCCTCTGCCGCCACGACCACCTCTGCCGCCACCTCTGCCGCCACCTCTGCCACCTCCACGACCGCCACCGCGACCACCAGGACCACCTCGTCCTCTGCCACCACCTCTGCCGCCATCTCTGCCGCCTCTGCCACCGCCACCTGTTTTATCACGGGAAAAAGAACGATGTTTTCTCAGTCTTGTGTTGCCTTTGCGAAGAGAACGAACGAGAAAGAGAGAATTAAAAAGAAGAATTTGCCCCGTCGTAAAACGCTCGCACGAAGCACCGTTAACCGTCCAGATGCACGACCCAACCCTTAAATTATACCGATAGAAGTTCGTATAATCCAACGGTTTCGTTTTAGCGACAATTTACGCTTCGCGTGTATCCTCTCTCGCGCGCGCCGTTACAAGAATTAACTACCACGCCGCCGATTCGCTCTCTCGCAAAAATTTCCCACGGCAAAAAATGTATACATAAAACGTGAATAACGCGCATCGACGCGACGCGTACCTCGGCCACCGCCTCTACCCATGGGTGTTCTTGGCATCTTTTTCGCGCGTTTTAAGAGTCACCGAAAATGTACTACGCGTTGTGTTTCTCACACGAACGAATAAAAATATAGTTATTGTTTATGTGGAGAGGAGGCAATTCAGAGATTGATTTCTCGGTAGTTACACAAAGGACGACCAAAAAAAGACGACGAGTGACGAGGGCAAAATACAAAAAAAACGAAGAGGTGAAGAGATGTGAATAAAAAATGAGGTCGATACTAAAGGATGATGACGATGATGATGAATAATCACAAGGCTCTCGTTCTCTCTCCACTAAGGTTTTGTTTGCTACTAAATGCTGTTGTTAAATTGATGTGCCGTGTTCTATCTTTTCTCTCTCTCTCTCTTTCCTAAGACGACGACGACGACGACGACGCACTCCTTACTCCTCGCAAAGTACGCTACGAAACGGTGTTCTCTTTCGTTGTTGATATCTTTGTTCTTATCATTCAGCACTCCGCGATGGCATCAATTTCAATCAAACCGCCCTTCGGCAAAGACGCGACGCCAACCGTGGATCTCGCCGGTCCCGGCGTGTCGAAGAATTCGCTGTAAATAGCGTTCACTTTCGGAAAATCTGCCATGTTCGTGATAAAGATGGTCGTCTTGACGACTTTGGAAAAGTCCGAGCCTCCGGCTTTTAAAATTTCACCCATATTCGTCAACGCCTGTCTCGTTTCCGCTTCGATGCCACCTTCGACGATTTCCATGGTTTCTGGGACGAACGCGACGCAGCCGCACGTGTAGAGGAGGCCGCCAGACTGCGCATCGCGTTGGATATTTTTGGGTATAAAGAGAGAGGGAGAGAGACAAAGTGAGCTTGAAGAGAAAAAAACGCGAGGATTAAAGGAAAAGGCACGACGACAAAGGTAAAATCGCGAAAATACCCAAGAGACCTGGTGGTGGTCGCGAGATGTCTTTTCGCGGGGTGGTTTCTTCTCCACCTCACGACATCGCGCGCGCGCGCACCATCGGAAAGAAAGACGCAATCGAACACACGAATGCTCAAAAAGGCAAACATCAAAATCGTCCGTCGCACCTTGATGCCTTGCGAGTACGGCCCAGCCGCGGCTGGCGCTTTATCCGTCGCGATAAACTCTTGCGCGCGAACGATAACAGAAGACGCGTTTCTGCGGTTCTTCAGCTGCCGTTTCGTGGCGAGGAGTGCCGCGGTGCGCGCGGTGATGGATTGACACGTGGCGTGATGCATCGTCGTATGTTTCCCCGGATATATATATTTTTGTGGGACAAAAAAGTGGCCACGCGAAGGGCGAAGGGAGGGAGAGAGCGGTCGGTCGTTGTGGTAAAAGGCGAGTGCGCGCGCAACCACGTCGCCTCTTGTTGGGTTCGTGTGGGCTTTTTTTTTTACAAAGTGTGTTTTGTGTGAAGAGGTGTTTGGTCTTGTCTCGACTCCTCTCCTCTCTTGACTCCTTCTTTTTTTTTGGTCTTTTTTCAAAGAGAAAAAAAAAAGAAAACGAAGAAGTTTGGGGAAAACATTATAGTCTTCGTCCCGTCAAATAAAGCCGAACAAATGCGCGACGACGACGACACCCAAAAAAGGCGGGAGACGCCGCCGCCGCCGCCGACGACGACGACGACGAAAACCAAGAAGAAGAAGAAGAAGCTGCAAAACCCGACGCTTCGCTCGCACCCGGTGGCGGTTAGGAGCCAGTCGTCGAAACCGTTGCCTCCCACGCCCACGAAACGAACGACGCCGACGACGGATTTTTACGGGTTCCCTTTGGTGAAGAAGAAGGACGACGACGACGACGACGACGACCTCGAGCGTGCGAAAAATGGGGGGTCCCGACGTCTCGTCAACGAGAAGAGAGCGAAAGAATGCTCGCTCGAATGGGAGAAAAATATGCTGATTAAGCGCGCGAGAGAGATTTCAGAGACCGCGAGACGAGGCCAGCGCGAAGACGACGACGACGACGCGGATGTTGAGTACGCGAAACGATGGAAGAAAGCGTTGAAAAACAAAGGAAAAGGAGGACAACTGCTGGCGAAAACGGTGAAAAAATTCGGCACGCCGAGAGAGAAAAGAGGAGAGATTTGGTACGAGCTGAGCGGAGCGAGACGGCTGGAGGAAAATTCGACAGAGAGTTACGAGAGGTTGGTGGAACGAGCGGAAGAAGAGGACGGAAGGGAGGCGCCTTCGTCTGGACGAGGGCATTCGATCGCGAAGAATAAGGGGAATACGAATAATACAAAGAGCGATGAGAGCGATGACGACACGGCATACAACGCCCGAGACGGTTCCAAGCGATCCCAGGTAGACAGGAAACGCGCGAAAGAAGAATGGGCGATGCAAATTGATTTAGACGTCGATCGGACGTTTCCCGAAAATGTCATTTTTTGGACCCACGGTAAAGGAGCGTTGAGGAGGATTTTAAGAGCGTATTCCAGGAGGAATCCAAAGACTGGGTATTGTCAAGGGATGAATTATATTGCCGCGTTTATATGGTTGGTAGTCAACAGTTCTGATTCATTTAGAAATAGTAGAAGTGGTAGCGATAGTAAAAGTAGAAATGAGAACAAAGCAGAAGACGACAAAGACGATGAAGCGATTGAGAAAACTGCGTTCTGGATCTTTACTGCCGCTTTGGACGGCCACGCTTTGTGCCGCGAAATCCACGCACGCGATTTACACGGTACCTTCCGTGAGTTTGGTGTCCTTCACTCTATCCTCACCTGGCGTAAAAAACGACTCAGTCGCCATCTCGACTCCATTGGCGTCGATTTCGCCTGTTGCGAACCCAGATGGCTCGTCTGCGTCTACCTCGAATCCTTCCCATCCGAAACCGTCGCGCGGATATTCGACTCCTTATTCGCCACAGGTTTCAAAGTCTGGCACCGCGTTGCCATCTCGCAAATCGTCAAATGCGAAAAAGAAATTATGATGAGTCAATCGTTGCCAGAAGTCGCCGGATGTATCCGCGCGCAGTTGGAATGCAGCCACGACGCCGAAGAGGTCATGGAAAGAGCGTTTGCCCTGAGGAATTTTCGTAGCCAGAAAATTGCACAGCTGCGCGAAAAAGTCGTCAAAAGGTTGGATAAAGAACGCGAGGAGAGGTTTAGCATGAATAGAAAGCGATAGTCGTACGATTAGCTTGATTAGATGCGCGTTTGTTGTTAGTTTCATATATGTAAAAAAAATACGCGGAACCTCCATATCTAAAACAAAACTCTTTCCTCAAAATACAAATCGCGCGCGCGCGCACTGGGTTGAAACACCATTTAAACGCTCTCATAATGAGCGCGCACGACGACACTAACATCAAGAATATCGACATCACTCGTGCCGTAGTGCCGTGCTTCCCGTTGAATCTGTACGCGCGTCGGCGAACTCGATTCGTGACGAGTGATACAGTTATGGAAGATGAAGACGAACCGCAAGACGATCTCAAGGAGGAAGAGGAAGCCGGCGTGCTCACGCGCGCACAGCGACTCGTGAAGAAACAGTTAGACGGGAAGAAGAAAGAACGAGACGGTATTCTCTTCGCTACTCGACGACTCGGCGTGGAAAAGTTGCTCAAAGAAAAACCGTTAACGGAAACGCAACCGTATCGATGCGGGAAGACGTTCCTAGACACTCGAAACTACGAAGTGACCATGGTGAAACAAAGCATGCACGGAGAAAAATTGTACAAAGTATTCGAGCAAAGTTTGAAAAAATCGAGGGATAAGAGCTTCTCGCTGTTGTTTCACGGCACCGGGTGTAAAGCGACGGAAGATATCACGCAGAACGGAATGGATCCAAATTTAAGGGTGTCGTCGAGCGGTGATTGGTGCGTATTGATTTGTTTTCGCCCACGTTTGCTTAATGCTCTTGCTCCTACTGCTGCTCCTACTACTATCACTATTATTATTACTACTACTACTACTACTGACTAGTAATACAATATCTTTTTTATGCGCACACAGGTTTACGCGTGATATAAATTATGCTTTAACGCGAGCGATTTGCCGAGTCTCTGCTGTGGAAGGTTGTGGAGGATCTTCACCGGCGTATCCTACCCATGGCATCGTCTCATCGTCGCCTGCAAACAAAGAGAAACCCACCAATGACATCTCACCGCGCGTTCACGTCCTTGCCTTTGTGGTAATCAACGAACGGTGCGTGAAAATCGGTGACCATATCGTCTGCGATTCAGAAAAACACTCGTTACCAGTGTTCAAACTCTCCTTCCCTCGCAACGTCCTTCCGCCGTTAAAAGCCCCCGGCGAGGTAAAGAAACCTAGCCGTGCCACTTCTTCGCCTGCATCCAGGCTCGCTTCTGTGGCAACTAAGAGGTTATACCCCTCTACGCCAAAGAAGTGAAAATTTCTCTCGGTATTCTTGGAGATGGAGAGAGCTCCACCCGCAAACCCACACATATACATTCGCTTCTGCACGAGAAATATACATCTGTACATTATACATCAATCGCACACAATCGGTTTGTTTAATCATTTAACGACCATTACCATTCGTTTTTGCACCATTCTCAGAGGATCTTCCGCAAACTGCATGATCTTCTCCTTAAAATCTTCTCCTTCTTCTTTTAACATTCTAAATCCTCTCTTCTCGTACAATGAGAGGGCGTTCGCGTTCCAATTATTCACGGTTAACTCGACATTATCCACTTCTGATTCCCTCGCGAGTAATTCGACTTCTTCCAAGAGTTTCGAGGCGATGCCTTGTCGACGATACTTTTCATCCACGACAAGACTGGAGACGAACAGAGCTTCATAGTTGGTTGTTTTCTTCTTCTTCTTCTTCTTCTTCTTCCACACGACGCAATGCGCGACTTCTTTTTCTTCCTTTGAAGATACGCATGCGACGAGTCGAGTGAGGTTTGGTCGAGAAGGATTCGGCGGTTGACGCTTGATTGTTACCGCGGAGGAACACGAAATAGAGGATGACGTGACTCTTGGGATCGTCGACGGCATATTTTTACGCGGTCGTGTTTATTGTGACTTTAAAGTAGTATACGCTGTAATTTAACTTTTCCGATTGTTGTAATAAAAAAAATGTGTGATATTTCTCTCATTCTCTCTCTTTGCGCGCTTAAGCTTCCGGAGCTTCCGCCGCCGCTTTTTCCCTCTTTTCTTTTTCAAACATGCACTCTAAACTTCTCGTCTTCTTTTCTTCGTTCAACACGGCGATTACGTCATCCAATTTTCGTTCGCCGTGGACTTGATTATCTCTCGTTCTCACGTTGACGGTGTCGTTTGTTTTCTCTTGTTCGCCGACGACTAAGATGTAGTTGAATTGCTCCAACTGCGCCTCGCGAACTTTCTTTTGCATTTTACGATCCGTAGAGTCCACTTCGACGTGGTGACCGGCTTTGCGAATACGTCTGCGAACGTCTTTGGCGTAGTCTAACGCATGTGCGGATATTGGGACAATCATCACTTGTCTCGGCGAGAGCCAATACGGCCACTTGCCGGCGTAGTGTTCAGTGAGAATAGCAAACATGCGTTCGACGGAACCTAACACGGCTCTGTGGATGATGATTGGTCGTTCGTCTTCGTTCTGTTCGTTTTGGTATGCGAGGTTAAATCGGATGGGGAGTTGGAAATCGAGTTGGACCGTGGCGCATTGGAATCGTCTTCTCAATGCGTCAAAGACGGCGATGTCAATTTTCGGACCGTAAAACGCGCCGTCGCCGGGGTTCAGTTCCCACTCTTTCCCGCTCGCATTCAACGCGCTTTCTAACGCCGTTTCTGCTTTATTCCAGGTTTCGAGTTCGCCTAAGTAACCCTCCGGTCTTGTGGATAATTTCATCTCGTAATCCAAACCGAAGATCTTGTAACACTCGTCCAAAAATTTCAAGAAACCAGTCAACTCTTCCTCCATTTGGTCTTGGCGACAGAAGATGTGCGCGTCGTCTTGTTGAAATCTACGAACTCGAGTTAAACCGTGTAACGCACCACTGAATTCGTTTCGGTGCAATACTCCAAAGTCGGCTACTCTCATCGGAAGTTCTCGAAACGACCGTTTACGATGGCTAAACATCACGCAATGTCCTGGGCAATTCATCGGCTTCATCCCGAATTCTTGCTTCTCGACGTCGAAACCAAACATGTTTTCTTTATAATGTGCGGCATGGCCACTGGTTTTCCACAAGTCAAAGTTATAAATGTTGGGTGTCACAACTTCGTCGTACTCATACTCCCAATATTTTTCTCGAATAAACTCGATCAAACTGTTGTAAATCTTCGCGCCGTCTTTTTGGAAAAAGCACGACCCCGGACTCAACGCGTTGAAAAAGAACAACTCTTGGTTCACCCCGATCAATCGATGATCTCTTAGCTTCGCCTCTTCAATTCGTCTCGTGTATTCCTTCATCAACTTATCGTTTGGAAAGGTCACCGCGTACACTCTCACCAACGGATCTTTAGTTATGTCCGCTCTCCAATGCGCTCGGGAACACTGCGTCACTTTTAAACTCTTAATCCACGCCGTATCCGGCAAGTGAGGTCCTCGACACAAATCGACCATCGGCCCGCATCGATAACACGAAATCGTCGCGTCTTCCGGAAAATTCGAAATCAACTCCACTTTAAACTTGTTCTCCGCGAACATCTCCAACGCCTCGTCGCGACTGACCACAATTCTTTGAAACGGCTGCTTTTCTCCAATAATCGCTTTCATTCTCTTTTCTATTTCGTCCACGTTGTCCGGGGACAACGTCTTCTCCCCCAAACTACAATCGTAATAGAACCCTTCCTCAATCGCCGGGCCGATCGTTAAATCCGCGCCGTACTCTAACTCCAACGCTTCACCTAAAACGTGCGCTGACGAGTGCCAATACAACTCCTTCCCTTCCGCGTCATCGAACGAAAACAATCGCAGTTTACAATCCGATTCCAGTGGTCTCTTCATGTCCCAATCGTTCCCATCAACGTGCGCGATTAACGACGCTTGCGCTAACTTTTTAGATATTCCCATCGCGACATCCCACGGTGTCGTCGCGTTTGCGACCGCTTTAATTTCTTTCCCATCTGGTAGCGTCACCGTAATCTCTCTGTTATCCGTTTTCGCCCGTTCGATCTTCTCTTGTTCCCTGGCGAAGTACTTCTCGAACAGCGCGATGCGCGATTGGTAATAGGCGCGCTTTTCGGCGTACAGCGCTTGGTTCGAGGGGCCTTCTTCTTGGCCGCGTTGGTCTTCTTCCAAAGCCGCCATGTCTTCTTCCGCTCTTCTTTGCCCTTCTTTTTGTTCGTTTTTACGTCGTCGTCGTTTTTACGTCGTTGTCGTTCCCTCACCGTCGTCCTAATAAAGGAGTAAAAGGAGCTCTTTTTTTATCTACTACGTACTACTAAAGCGCTGCCGCCGTTTTTGAGTGTTTTTTGAGGCAAAAGGAGAGAATTTTTTCACACGAATTTACTCTGCCACTTTTGTCTTCTCTCGACGTTTTTTTTTGCTTTTTTTTTTTGTTTTTTCATCGCGAGAGAGTTCGCAAGAGAGAGAGAGAGAGAGAGAGTTTCCTATAGAATTTTTTTCTTTTGTTTTTTTTTTGTCTTCGAACCTTGGCGTTTTGTCGTCTCGATGACGTGGGCGCTTTTGTGGCTTTTTTACCTCGCCTCTTTTTTACATCTCTCTCTCTCTCTCTCTCTCGACGTAAAAGTGACATGAAACAAAAGGGGCCCAAAAAAAAGAGAGATCGAGATGCTCTTTTGTGTCGTCCTTTTTCCAACAAGAACACAAAAAAGCACAAAGAGGAGGACTCTTCGAAATACCCGTCCTCTCAAAAGAACGAGGGACTAATCATCATCAATCGCCAAAAACACCGCGCACCAAAACCTTTAGAAGAAGAAGACGAAGACGAAGATGGCACTCAGACACTCCTTGAAACGGTTCGCGTCCTCCACCGCGCTCTCCCAACCCAGTTCTTTCGCTTTTGCACCGGCGCTCTCCAATGTCGGCTTCGGGCAGCGCGCGTACTCGACCGTCATCGAAGGATTGAAATACGCGAGCTCGCACGAGTGGTACGTGGCCTCTCTTTCTCTTTTTTTTTTCGTTGTGCTTTTCGCCTCTCTGCCCTTTTTTTGTTGTGTGCGGTTTTACGGATGATGATATCCTCTCTCTTTGGGATGCGATCTTGAAACGACGACGACGGAGAAAAACACCTTTTGCGCGTGACGACCAAGGCAGTATGAGTACTCTCGATGATGATGACGATGATGCGCCTTTTGTCGTCGCTTTGGAACAACGCGGCGACGCGATTTGAATCTCCCCATAGAAGAGAGATTATACTTTCAATCGCTCCTTTCGTAAAAAAAAAGGGGGAGAAATGTCCAAAAAAGAAAGACCAACAACAAAAAAACTCACCACTTCTTCTTTAAAAATAATCACAAACGACAGGGCGAAGATTGACGGCGACGTCGCCACGGTTGGCATCACGGACCACGCGCAAGCAGAATTGGGTGACATCGTGTACGTGGAACTCCCGGAAGTTGGGTCGGAAATGGAAGCGACCAAGTCGTTCGGCGTCGTCGAATCCGTAAAGGCGGCGTCGGACGTGTACTCGCCGGTGTCGGGGACCGTCGTCGAAGTCAACGAAGCGTTGAACGATACGCCAGGCGCGGTCAACGAATCGCCGTTTGAAAGTGGGTGGTTGATGAAGGTCAAGGTTTCCGACGTCCCGAGCTCGTTGATGGACGCCGCGGCGTACGAGAAGAGTATCGCGTAAACGCGCCGTCTCGAAAGAGTTATATTTACTACTCAAAATATTATTACTTAATAGCCGAGCGATATTACTTAATAGCCGAGAGGAAGAGAGACAAAGAGAGAGAGAGAATCTTCGAAGAAGAAGAAGAAGAAGAGAGTTTTGTATTAATAGAGGGAGAGAAGTGTGTTCATTTTAATTCGAAGAGAGGTACTTCATCGTTAGTGAGACTCTTTCTTTTCCATCTTTTTTTTTTGTATGAATTGTCTTTCCCAAGCAATTTCTTCTTCATTTCGACGCCGCACGGCGCACGACTCTGCGCTCGACGAACTCGTCGTCGTCAATTTCGGTCGACACGAAAATGACGTCGTTCGCGACATCCACCTCTCTCGTCGCCACGGGGTCGTCTTCCTCCTTCCTCGCGCGACGTCCTCGTCGATTCGCGTCGTCTCGCGTCTTGGGGGCAAAAAGTCGATTACGTCACGCGAAAATTGAACCGTCGGCCTCGTACGCATCTGGGAGCACTCCGGATGATGACGACGACAGAAAGGCGAACGCGGAGAGAGAACAACAACAACAAGGACAACAACAACAACAAGAAGAAAAAGAAGAAATAGAGAATACTATTCCCGCGGAGTTTACGGATTCGAAAGAAGAGACGAGCGCATCGTCTTCGACGTCATCCAAATCCCCATATCAAAAGTACCGGTTAGCTTCACCTATAACCTTCGAGCCTTTAGAGTCCGAGAAAGACCGACGGAAATATCCCATGAACGAAGATGGGTATTTCGATCTGATCGCGAAGAGTGGCGTGCCTTCGTTGGATAAGTTGCTGAGAGATGTAAGTCCAGAACCGTTGAAACGTTTTATACCGACGTCGAACGCACCCGGCGAGGCTTTGTTCGAGAGTCCTTTCGTCTCGTTCGCATACGAAAGAGGGTGGAGGGATAATTTTAAGAGAAGCGGGTTTCCAGGGGTGAAAATTGAAAAGGACAATGCCATGGATGCTTTGGGAGAGGATGCCGTTGGGGATGTGATTCTAGACTGTTCATGTGGGTCTGGGTTGTTTACGAGAGAGTTTGCCAGGAGTGGCAAGTACGACGGCGTCGTCGCGTTGGATTTTAGCGAGAGTATGATTAAGGAAGCGATGGAGCGGACGCAGAAAGATACGAGCGTCCCGGCCGATAATATTGCGTTCGTAAAAGCGGATGTTGGGCGATTGCCGTTTACGAACGATAGCCTTGGAGGTGTCTCTGCCTCGGCGGCAATTCACTGCTGGCCGGATGTCCAGAGCGCATGCGCTGAAATCTTCCGCGTGTTGAAACCAGGCAGAGTATTCACCGGAACGACGTTTGCGACGCCAAACGTGCCATTCCTGGACGATGAGCAAAATAGATTGTTGAGCACGTTATCGCGAGACTTGTCTGCGAGAAGACCTGGGACGAATGGGTTACGATTTTGGAACTCGGCAGATTTACGGGACCAGTTACAATCGGTCGGATTTAGCGACGTGACGATTTTACGAGAGAAGGATTACTTGTTCTGGAAAGCTCGAAAACCGTAAGGGATATGCATGCATGCATGCATACATGCACACATAAATACAGACATAAATGCATACAGTACATAAATGCATGCATAAACACATATAGAATGGCGTGTAAATAAACATATGTTTATTTAGTAGAGGCGAATAACGAAGAGTCGAAGAAGAAAGCTAAAGTTAACCAAGATAACGTCGCACACATCAAGCGAAAGAGAAGAGAAGAGGAAGGAGAAGACGTCAATTTTGAAATCGATAATCCTGAACAGTTCATGGAGACCATTTCGCAATCATGTGCGACTCTGTTAGGAGAAATCGACGAAGAAGAAGAAAAAGGCACGGAAAGAACGAATCATTCGGGAAACAAAATCCCGAAGTACCGAAAATGCGTGCTCGCGATGAACCCGTTACAATCCAAATTGCATTTGTTCAAACTTTCTTTACTCAGAGATCATTTAGGCAACGAAAAGTACGAAAAATGGTACAGCGACTGCTGTCTCAAATACATCGAAACACGAGGGCCCGACTGGAAACGCGAAGACACGTGCGCGTCGATTTTGTGTGAGAAGAGAGAAGGGTACGATTTCAAACAAGCGTGCGTCGCCGTCGTGAAACTCGCTCGGCGTAAAAAAAAGTACGACGAAGAAACATCTTCGCTCTTGGATGTGTATGCGTCGTTGAATAGAGAATATACGCTTATCGGCGGATGGCCGCGGGAAAATATCAAGAGGACGTTTGATCCGCACGCGGCGTTTGGTCTCATTTAGTCGTTATTGTTGTAGCTCATAGTTTGCACCATCAGAAAGCGCGCGCTTTAGAACCGACACAGAACCACAGTCTCTTTCGCATCTCTTCTTCATTCTTTCGAGCGCATTTAGAGAATGTCAATGGGACTCGTTGTCGCTCCATCCGCTTTGCTTGTGGTCGCTCCTGGATCAAAAGTGTCGACGAAGTGGAAGCGCGGCGCGACGCGTCTTCCATCTCCTTCTGCGAACGATCGAAAGCGGCGGTTGAGAACGTTCCACTTGTGCGCGTCGGCGTCATCATCGTCGTCGTCGTCGTCGTCGTCATCATCATCATCGCCTTCCCGAAACAATGACGACGCGTCTAAACCCTCTCCTCTGGGAACCTCTTTGCACGGGTCGGATGACATCACGAGTAACACAGAGACGAGCGAAACTGAGAACGCGACCAACGGGACCGAAACGTTCTCTCGAGATGTCCTCGACGTCTGCTCGAAAGGATACGATTTTGCATTGCTTGAAATTGATAAAAAATTAGACTTGGCTATCAAGCTCGATCCGGCGACAGGGGAGTTGTTGCCGGACGATAACGAACAAACGATAGGTACGAGACAACAAAAAGGATTAGAGGAAGAAAAGTTTGTCATTGACGTGTTGGAGTGTTTAGCATCGTCTAGTCGTGGTGCAGAAAATAAACGCATTCGAGCGTTCGCGCGAGGACAACAAGTGCCGAAACGCTCGTACGCGTTGGCTGAGTTGAAGTTGAACGATATCGATCCATCAAAGTTGTTAGCGCCGACGGAGAATACGATTACGGATATTAAGAAGAAGCTAGGTTTTGTGATTGGTGTTTTGGTTATTATGGGCGCGATTGTGACGAGTGGAGACGACGTCGGCGCAGCGCCATTTCAGGCGATCAAGACGTTCGTGTTTTTGAGTTTTCTGTTGGCGTATGATGCAGTAGCGTTGAATGCGGGGGCACAAAATTTGGTGTTGGATTTCATCGCGAATTTGACATCGGAGGAGTATAAGACGCGCTTGAGAAGACACGAGGCTGGGCATTTTCTGGTCGCGTATTTAACCGGAGTATTACCGAAAGGGTACACATTGAGTTCATTGGACGCGTTCAAACGGTTCGGACGATTGAACGTACAAGCGGGGACGTTGTTTTGTGATGGGCAGTTTCAAAATGAAGTGAAAAGAGGGAAGATTACGAGCACGTCTGTTGGGAGATTTGCATGCGTTGCTTTAGCTGGAGTGTGCGCGGAATACGCGAAATATGGCAACTCCGAAGGTGGAGCCGCAGATATTGCTCAATTGGATCAACTTTTCAACGCGCTGCAGTTTTCGCAAAAAAAGTCGGACGATGAAGTCAGGTGGGCGACATTGAACACGATGGCCATTGTGAGGAGACACGGTGGGTTGGTCGACGAGTTAGCGAGGATGATGGGTACGGGAGAGAGCACGGCGAAGTTGATTTCAATCATAGAGGCGCGGTTGGCAAACGCAGACGAGAAGGATATTTAAAAATAGAAAGTTATATTGTAATTGCTTGCTTGCATGCGTATTAGCTAAAAATATATGTTTCTAAGATTGTGTGATTTTCGTGTGATTTTGGTATGATGGTTTGAAAATGGATTGATTAGGTTTCCAAACGACTGTATGATATGATTGGAATGATGGGATGTTTAGATGTCTGTCTTTCGTAGCAAACTTTTCAACTTTTAATAAAACGCATAAAAAGACGAACTTTACAAAAATATTTTTTTCTCGTCATAACTTAAAAGAAATAATGAGCTTTCGAGATGGCATAATCTTCAAAATATCATCACCTCATACCGACAAAATATACATAGGGTGTTCGAGTCTCCCACTAAATCGGGCGGTTTCGGGGCTTCGTGCGAGCGCGAAGTTTCGAAAACTCTCGTGCAACATCCTTTTCCAGGCGGGCGATATTCAAAGCGAAGTATTGGAAA
>JACLAA010003955.1_pt1 | contig 24480 bp, 18 predicted proteins | sample 8027891 | NCBI WGS metagenome assembly JACLAA01 (sample SAMN15724900, study PRJNA655200) | protist metagenome | isolation source: fluorescence activated cell sorting (FACS) single amplified genomes of... | place: Spain: Blaines Bay Microbial Observatory, Mediterranean Sea | collected 2016-01-19 | reverse complement strand
TGGCTGGGAACTCGAATCTCAAATTAGGAGACACCCCGGGCCGTTCTACTAGGCTCTACCTAACGTCACGGTGCCAGTGTGCCTCAGCCTGCCAGTCACGGTGAGGTTACTAGTACTAGTAATTAAAAAAGGAAGACCTAAAAATGAACAAGCTCCCGGCCTAAGAGCCTTCTCCCTGATCAGTCAGGATACCCAACCGGCCCGGGAGCTTCCGAGTCGAAATAACGGGAAGATAAATAACTTGAAATAACACTGGCAGGAAAGGAAGACTCCGAGTCCGAGTCATGACGAGCAACACTGGCAGTGGCACCGACAACCTGCTGAAGCTATGCCCTATTAATAACCATAGAAATTACAGTAAGGAAACAATGACAATAATGCGGGTGCGAGAAGTTTCCTTTCCTGCCTTGAATCAACAAGCCTGGCCACATTAGTTGCGAGGCGCTTTGTGGCATTTATAGCAGGGGTATTGAACTGCAGCAGCGCAGACGCACAACTTGCAAGGAGCGAGTAGGAAGAAAAAAACACAGCATTTTGGAGTTCAGATTCTAGAAGCATATCCCCAATTTCACATGAAACTCCATCAACTCCACGATCGAATTCAGACACAATAAGCATTCCATGGGTAGCGTAGGTGAGGAGCCTGAGCACTTCAACAATGCGACGTCTCTGATGTCGGTGAATATTGATACCGACGGTGGCTTGTCCAAGAATGTTGTCTCTCGCTTGATGAAAGTAGCCTTCGGCGATGACTGACCTCCACCCAGCATTCTCAAGAATGGCCAAGACCCGTGCTCGCCTTGTGATTGTGATCCCGCCGATATGAATGAAGTCAACATTGCCTCGGAAAGAAAAATTCCTCTCCATTGGCTGCGTGGAGACACCTATAGGTTTAAGGAAGTTACAATGTCGCCCTGCCCTTTTTGCGAGGTCGGCATTTTGGTACGAGTACTCAAGCCATGGATAGCTCGCGCCAATGGGATCAAGGGCAACGAAAGCCCGGTAGTCATCTACGGTGACACCAAGGAGCGCCCTTCGTGGCGGCATTACTAATGCAGCCTCTCTGGCAAGTTTCCCGGCCACTACCACAGCTTCATCTCCTTGTTGGTCTTGAGCCGCTATTTGTGCAGCAACGAGAGCTTTTGGCTGCGAGCATAGTATGAGTTGTTCTAAATTTACGAGAACAGCAGTTCGAGGAAGAAGGTTTGCCCAAGTCCTATTCATTAAGTTTGCATTCAATACTAAATGCTGGCGCTCAATACAGTCGGGCACAAAATTCAAGCATGCTGAAGCGTTGGCAACTATAATGTCCTCAAAACCAAGGGAAGCGAGGCCTGTTTTGAGAGATACACTCACGTCATCCAAAATATCATTGCAGTTGAAATGATCAAGACAGGTTATGGCCCATGTAGCAGGACAGTTCTTGGAGCTTCGACTCAGTCTCACAGCGTCGCCTGCAAGTGAATCATCAACAACACAACTCTGTCGCAGTGTGCGCAAATAATCTCTCTGATTCATGCGCATCGACTGGGCTGTATCAGGACCGACCCCAACCCTGGAAAGCTCGCATGCCTGGCCATTTGCGAAGGTGTACGGCCACGGCGAAAATCGGAATAAGGTTACTAGACCCTATGATTGACAATTAGCATTTCGACAAGCAGAACGGCGCGGGAGCTCCACTGGAAAACGAGATAGCATCACTGCACATGACAAGGTGAGGAGGACGAGGTTTTAGTATACATTATTAGATCGACTGGATTAGATACGTTTACTACTGCGATACCTTTACTCGAGTCATGCTGCCGCAGGTATGCTACAATGCTTACAGACTGACAACTCGAGCGGTCGGGTGCCAGTACTTGGCCCCACTCGACCTATTTGAGCACCTAGATAGACGACCCGAAGCGTCCGGAAGACCCCAGAACTTGACTTGAAGTAGGCCCGGGAGTCACCGTGACGGTCACCGTGACCGTGACGGCGTGCCAGTGACCGTGACGGTCACGTCACAGCGGCCCTGTCTCGGAGTTCAAGTTCCCGACTCGGAGTCACTGGCAGCCTCAGGCTGAGTCACTGGCACGGGACAAGGCCCACTGGCACCCGCCGGCGGGCCGGGGGGTGCGAATGATCGCAAGACCAAAGGGCCCGGGCCCGGGGTACGTACCTCAGGCTTTGGGACTCGGAGTACAGCGGCTGAGACCGTGACCCGGATGGTCCGCCGGTGGCCGGATGTTATACGGCACTTTCATTTCTAAAGGGAGCCTGAGACCCGGCCCGGGCCGCCGGCCCGGGCACTTAGCTACCTTAAATTACACTATCTGCTTGAGTAAAGGTGTATACGTAGAATCTTCCGAGGTCAGGGGGGGGGCTATTTCGCCCTAAATCCCAGGAGGCCCGGCTCTTACTGATAGCCGGACACTGGCAGTACGCTTGCTAAATTCGGCTAAACAAAACGCCGATTTAGGGCCTCGCGCAGAGCAGCAGCTTTTCCAAGGGCACTCGCAGACCGCCGAGCCGGCTAACTCTCATGCCAGTGCGCGCTCTTTTGCGCCTGGCGCGGACGAGTTCCTAGGACCTCCACACGCGCTGGCGGCACAAATTCGGACTAGTAGTACATACGGTCAATCATGGCATCGCTGAGGGAGGCGTCGCTTTGGGCCACTATGATCATGTCAAAAGCGCGTTAGAAGGCGCGTGGGATCATTACAGGCCACCGGTGGGTACCGCCGAAATCGCACGGGAAAATATCATTAGGCCCGGGCGTGTCTACCCATGACGTTGGGGGGGCGGGAACTACGGGAGCATTTTAAACTCACAATACGGAGCTCCCTTGCTGAACTTTTCGAGCCCTGCCACTGCTGTGCCATTGCTGTTCATCTCACACCCGACGGGTCTTGATGAATATATATATATAGCGCAAAATCTCCCATGAAATGTCGGACTAAGGCTATCCGTTGAGAGCAACGGCAGCCCCTACTGAACTGATCGTATTTCTTTGCCCTGCGACGACGGTAAGGTATATCAGTAGACTCCCTGTAATCGTGGACGCACCATTTGCCACACTTGCAAAATGTTGTCATCTGAGACGGATGCCACCACCCAATCTTGCATTGGATTCCAACTTATGTCAGAAACTTTGTCATTGTGTCCACCGTGAATAAATAAGAGTTCTTCTGGGCACTCACTGTCCACCGAAATCGTTGGGTGCATTCCGACTTTCGTGAGGTCCCACACTCGGACACGCCGATCTGCTCCGCAAGAGGCGAGCAATGAAGCATCAAAAGGGGCCCATTGTATCTGGAATACCTCTCGACTGTGTCCATCTAGCCTGTGAACAGCCCCGGAGGTATTCCGCATGTCCCATATTTTTATACATTCATCGGCTGAGCCAGTTGCCAATACAAACTCGTGATGCGGATTGAAGTTTATGGAATGAATGTCAGCACGATGCGCATCTATCACTCTGATGAACGGGTCAGCTGAGCCTTTCTTTCGTGTATCCCACATCAGTATCTGCCTGTCATCGCCTACTGAGCTAAATAGGTGCGGACTGTAAGCGTGCCACGCCACGTCCTCAACCACATCACCATGACCTTTCCAGGTGTTAAGAGCGGGGACGTTGGTTGTACTTGTTTGGTTTATATCCCACAAACAGATGCTGCAATCATCGGATCCACTCAAGAGCTCACCAAGGACATGTGGATTCCATGAAAGGCCATAGCCTTCCTTTGTATGTCCCAGACATCGATGCTCTGGACAGAAGTTTCTGTCTCTGGGTAAGGATGGATGCTTAGATATATCGAACACAAAAACATCAGAGGATGGTGACTTTGTCGCTAAGATGAACGGATTTTGAGGCATGTATCTAGCACTACGAAGGATTTTTGAAATAGTTGTCTACTCCTCTGATGAAAATGCGCACCGATTTATCTCCCCTTCGTGATTAATCTTAATGTTGATTTCCATCTTGCCGTGCGTGTCACCTTTGCAAGAGGTCAGTAGCAGTGAGACGTGACTTCAAGCACCTTTGGCATTCAGCTCTTCTGTCCCGGGGTCACCGTAGTGAGGCAATCTAACAGATGCTATCATCAAATAATTTGGTTCACCAAGTGATGTATGCGTGCCCAGCACCAATTTGTTAGGCAGACTTGTCGACATGTTGCTGCACAAAAATTAGTTGCACGACGATACAAGATAAGGCAGACTACTCACGGGGGGGTGTCTGGGATCCATTGCACGGTTAAGGAAGGCCACTCGAGCGCATGAGTTAGAACGAGATCGTAGAGAAATGGTGCGTTTTTCTTCCATACCTTGTACTCCTCATTGACCACCTTTGCGTTTATTCCTGTCGGAGGTCTTCCGATGGTGCGTACCTTCATCCGTAGCTCGTCAGCCTCCATTTTTTTTTGTTTAATTCACGCATAAATTTACTAGTATGCATACATGTAGGAACTCGTTTTTTAGTTGTCTGGGCCCGTAAGAAGATCATGATACGGTATGCCAGTGGGGGATAACTCGGCCGCCCGGGGCACGTGCAGGCCGGCATAACGTGCTGAGAGGCGAGAGTAACGTAGCCATAGTTCCGGCAATAGGGGGCGATGTCGTTGAATATATATGTCTAGGGGAGTTTTTCACCTTAGCCCAGGCTGAGTACTCGGGCTTGCTCACCGAGCCCGAGGCTGCGTTGTCGTTGTTTTTTGAACATTTCAGGCAGGAAAAACCCGCATCGACCCAGCCTGAGGCCTTCAAACGCACAAAATCCTAGCTGCCCCTGCCGCGGCCAGCCTGAGGGGTCACGGTGCGACCGGCCCGGGTCACGGTGAACCTGTGGTTCAAGTTAACTTGATGTATCATGGTGTGGTGACCGTCTTTACCGCCGCGAGACCGATATGATGGTCTCGGCGTTCAGCGGCGGCGATTGTATGTCGACAATTGCTCTATTCGGGATGTTTGCGACTCGGATGGCTTATCAACCCCATGTTTTAGGGTGTTTGCGACGGGAGAAGCTTCCCGGGCCCGTGATTGCCTCCCGGGCCCGTGATTCAACTCAAAAGAGTGACTCAGGAAAGCGCGAGTAAGCCAGGGCAACGCAACTGCCGGCGTGACTCGGCTGGTACAGCGATTGTGCTATGATCCTATAGTTACCTACACCGAGAGCTCTTCTCAGGTTCTAGTAGGTACCAGAGGCTAGTGGCCTGTATCCTAGGATACCTCCTTCTCCTTCGGCCTTTATTCCAACTTTGTATTATCAGGGTTGAGGGGGTTCCCACACTCTCACGTTCAAGTTTCAGTGAGAGTCCTCCCTGTTGGCATCTCCGTGTCACATTGACACCCGAGGGACCTAGCTACCATAGCTGCATTGTGCACTTACTGCAGTGCACCCAGCTCCGAGTCATCCGACTGAGTCAGATCCAAGCACATACCAAAGCTTATATCGCTGAATGGACCCAGCCCGGGCCCTCCGAGTCCGAATCGGCCCCGGGCCGGCGGCCCGGGGACGGTGCCAGTGCCAGTGACTGTGACAGTGACGTTCAAGTTGCCGCATCATCTACCCGGGCCAAATGGATCCATCTGCCCGGCCTACCTGGCGCATCATCTGCCCCGGCCCGGGGCCGGCGCCCGGGCCGGCCCAGTGACTACTAATCAAGACTTATCTAGATCTAGATACAGACTACTAGACTACTAGCACCTGTCCTAGCCTGCTAGACTACTACCAGCTGGTACTTGGATTAGACACAGTAGGGGGGGGGACTATGAAACGGCATAGTACACGTACATACGCAGCTACCTACCTACGGTACGGTACCTACGGTACCTACCTACGGTACGGTACCTACGGTAGCCTACATAAAGTAGATCAAAGGTACGAGCGGCGTAAACGGCCGGCCTGTACAGCTCGATTGCGAGCATTTCGCTACTTGGATCGTCTTCTAACTCCTCCATCGTGCCGAGTTACAGCCCGGCGAAGGTTGCGAGAGCATAGTCGCGCCTCTGCGAAGCCATAGTCGCGCGCACCGGGGCAGCGGTATTGCGGCTGCCCAAAGTACCAGCGCGGGCGTCCTACGACGCCTCCACCCACCTGGTATCGACGCCAACATGACGCCGCTGATGAACACGACGGTCTGACGTCAACACGCGGGCACTCTCGGACAGCCATCAGAGAGCAGCCCCACATAGACTTATGGTGCAGTGGTAAGCTCCGTGCGACCGCTCCGACAATGCATACGGGTCACTAGCTCGATGTCCGCGTGCTTTTCGGGTAGGTCTTGACGCTTGTTACTGCTCTGGCGGCAGCCCGCGGATAAGGCCTCGACAGCCTCGACGGAGCACTAAATCGTGGTGTGGAAGGCGACCGGACGGCCAGATGCCTGCGATATCATCCATAAGCATGTCCATGGCGCCAGAACTTGGAAGGATGTGGCGAAATGTGAGTTAGGAGTTCCAGGTCGAGAAGAGCTGTACCGCTACCTCAAAACTAAGCCAAAACTTGCGTCGTTTGCCAGCCTCCTGGTCCGCACACACGAGGTGAATTACTGGGGCTCCAAAACTGCCCTCTTTTGTCGTGATGGGACGCGTTGCCTTGAAGTCGTGGGCGGCCGGGCTAGAGCTCCGCGGTGGTGTTCGTGCGTCGTCTAGAGCCGATTCCGAGAGTGCTGCCTCGACGGGCGGCGCTATTCCGCAACCCCCGTGGGCCCGCAGTAGCCAGAGACCACGCTAGGCACCCCTAATTCCTCGATTACGACTACTCTGTCCGAGACTATCATGATCAGTACACTAAGCCTCGAAACTCTGCTATATTTAGTCCGTTGGACGCCATGCTTGTACCGAGGCATCCGCCGGTGGACGCTTCTCCCCGCTGGCGTAAAAAGGGGATATAGCTAGTATGAGTTGAAGCGCCAGTGGGGCTAACTACGGTTACTATGTCTAATCCTGGTACCTAGGTACTAGTTAGCTGCGCGTTAACTACGGCGATGTCATTATCCTCTGTCGAGGGTCGGCGCGCTGCTGCAGTTTTGGAGGAAACTATTCGTAAATTAACCTTTCTTGAAGCAATTTCCCCAGATATTCTCCAACATCGTGATGAGTTGACGAAATTCGTTGGGGATGAGGTATCACAGATAATAGGAGACCAACGACTGTTAGAGGAGCGCTACGAGGGCTTAATCTCACAACGAAGCAAATTAAGAGGGGTTGCAAACAAATTCAGGTACAAACTCGTGCAAACAGAAATTGAAGGCGTGTCGCGCAGTCTAAGGAATTCTACCAAAAGCCTATGCCAGAATTTGAAAGATAACCCCGACATATCTGGGAATCTATTTAAAATTCAGCGCGAAAGACAAGATCTCATTGAAATCATAGAGCAAACGATCAATGAGGTAGGCACACTTCATGCTTGCCTTGCCCATCTAAATTTTCGTACAGCTTAGGGAGAATGGCTCATTTACAACACTCATCGCGAAGGTTACCAAAGACATAGACGACCAAAACCGTCTTCGGGGCAGCCTTCGCAGAGAAAGGGAGATTTCTGATACTGCCCGGCAGCTCGATAAGGAAATTGCTCAAGAAAAGCTCCGTCATCTGAGACAGGTTGCTGAGCAGCAAGCATTAATCACGCAGCTGAAGCAGCAGCTCAAATCAATCAAATCCAAGACAGCCATTGATGTGAATTCTCTTCAAACCGTGGCAGAGGCACGAACTTGCTCTACGGCAAGAGTCCATAGACAAACCGAACGTTCCCAGGAAATAAAGGCTTCCAGTTTAGAACGGCATCGTGAAACGGAAAAGATGGTTCACGCCTCAACTTTGGAATTTCTTGAGATGAAACAACAAGAATTGGCAAACAAGCTTACTTGGTGGGCAAACAAATATCGAGACGACTATGCTAAGTTGGAGTTGCGCCTCAAAACGCTGACACAGGAGCGAATCTCCAACTTGGATCGACTGACTATCTTGAAGAAACGAAGAGACTCTGAACTAAAAGCCGAGCATTCTATGAGGGCTAACATAGAGAGCAGGGATGAACTTGAAAGGCGCTGTTTAGTTAAGTCTCACAAGGAGCGTGGAGCTGCCGCGGCTATCCAGTCCGCTGTAAGGGCATTTCTCGATCGCAAAGCAGAAGAGGATGCGCGTCGGGCGGCAGACAAAAAGAAAAAAAAGGGAGGTAAAAAGTAAAATGGGCTGCTTTCACTTAGAATGACAAAAAAATGAACAACAACAAGACAATGACTCGGATCCGGACTTGCAGCCTCAAGAGGCCTTCACCCTGCGCAGCCGCGGCTAGGTAAAATCGAAAAAGTGGTGTAAAAAAGCACTCAACTTATATCATCATCCGCCCCCGTACATGCGGGTATTTGTATACTCAGGCTAGTATTAAGAAGTAGGGAGGATACCTCCGGTGCAGTGCTGTCTAATTGCCTAAGGTGCAGTTCTGCAACGGTGTTGTGAGAACGCAGTAATAAGTACTACACTTGGGGCCTTCGAGTTACCGCAATGGTTTGGTCATGGGCACCGGCTATTTTTTCTTCGGATTTTGCTTAATTATAGTGTCCTTTCACTTGTGTCTGAGTTACAAGCCCAAGGGTCTCAATGCCAATCAAGGCGATATTGCATGTACTGCAAATATGGCCTTTCATGCTGTTTGTGTAAGCAGATTTACAAAATGAGCATCGTTCAAGCTGACTTCCTCGATAAATAGGGTCAAGGCTTTTACAATTGATCTCAAAAGGATTTCGTTCATCATAATTTAGTTTGAACTCATTTCGTGCCTTTTGCTCGCTCTTCTGAAGGACGGTTTGCGCTTTGTTGTGTAATTCTGACTTTCCCTGCGCCGAAGAGTCTGGTAAATCTAGCAGGCGACGCGCAAATGAAGCTGCCGTGATAAAGTTCCCTCCTTTGTATGCTTGCGTCATGGCCAAATTAAGAGCAAGAGCAAGATGAGCCGGCTGTAGATTGCAGTGCGTGAAATAGGCGGATAATTCCATTTGACGGACACCTTTTTCGATCGCATTTGCATGTTTTAGACGGATTGCAGTGACATATTCGCGGGTTATGTCCATCAGCTCTCTCACCTAAGCCCCCAATTTTAGATAACAAGGCACACGAGTGGAAAGGAAAATAGGATAGAGGAGAAACCAACCTCATTGGCATGTGATCGGCTTTCTGCTATTATCAGAGGGATACACCGCAATATGTGATGAAATCTTTCCCGGGAAGCTTGAAAATTGCCTTTCTGGAACAGCCGGTAAGAATTCCTAAGAGCATCGATAAGTTGGGGCATTGAATTTGCTATTCTAGGGAAGCAGCTACCATTAGCCACGTTGCCATCACGCAGCATTGCAATCTCATATGATGAGGAAAGGGGCAAGCCAGGTACCGAGGATTTAGAGGCAGCGTGTAAGACCAAAAAACGTCCCCGCATAGGACTAAAATTGACGATTGATATTTGGCGATTGAGATAATTCATTGATGATCCAAAAGACCCAGCCGCAGCATGATCAGCAGCATGTGCAGAGTTCTTGCACCAACGGTTTTCGGGACAAATTCCAGCAACCGGGACTATATATGTGCGAGATACTGCCTCATCAGCCTTGAGATTCGAGCTTGCATAATCGGCATCCTCGTTGGCCGCATCATCGATGTCTAGATCCTCGCCCCATCCCCCTACCTCGTCGGATTCCGCCTCCACTTCATCAACTTTGACGTCGTGTTCGTCTAGATCAAGGTCGGCATCCCATCCCGGGGAACTGGTGTTATCGACGGTGTCACCGTGTTCGCTTTGGTCCTCATATGAGTTCCGAAAAGTGCTCTTTGGTATCGCGAGTAGAGGCCAATTATCAGATCGTAAGATTGGAGTCGGAGGTTGCATGAGCTGTGAATTGTGCAATACAATTGGGATGGGGCGGCCCGCACTTTGCAGCAGCTCTTTGATTCGCCCTGCTTCCTCCAGCATCCCATGCGAGACTGCTGTCACATAAGCAAGAGGAGACTGACCGGCCTCTTCTAGAACTCGAGTGCGTTCAGTGGCATCACCAAGAAATAATGAGTTGTGAAAGCGCCCCATAATATCCCTACGCATCTCTGCAATCTTCAACATCTTACGAAGTTTCTCGATATTCCCAGTCAATAGATAGAGAAAAGAAAGCCGCTCGAAATTCTTCGTACGTTGATATGACATTTCAACCACCTGGTGATTGCCTTGTCGAAGTGCCTCCATACCAAGCCTGTGCCAACATTCATCATCACCAATTTCGTAGGCAGTGTTCATGGCCACTTCAATATTTCCACAAGCAAGTGCTAATTTGAATCGAGTTTGTAGGTCATCAACAAAGTGCAAGGCCACTTCAGGATATCCTTTCTCTTGTAAGTAAACAATTATTGCTTTGCCGCACAGCTTTGAGTGCTTGATCATGTTCATAACCTCCAGATAGTTTTTATCCTCCAGGGCTAGCTTAAATACGGCCTCTGTATTATCAACAGAAAGAATGCAATGCTTCAACTCGCGATCAAGACAGTAGAGCTGTTTCTGATTTGCTCTGGTTATGTATACTGGGACATCAAGAGTGCGAATAATACCCGTATCCCCATTGGTCAGACAATACTTCACATGGTTTAAGGTGGTATAGAGAAAAATACGATCGTCCCAACCTCCACCTTTAACGCGAACAGTTTCAGTCACACTACACAGCTGCTCGAGATCTCGAGAGGCAATAGTTATACCTTGATTTAAGATCATTAGAATATGTGAGACTAAAGACAACGCACCGTGTTTGCTCAGAAGTGCAACCCTGCTACAGTCTTGATTCCATATTACGTACTTGATTCGTGCAACTTGCAATTCAGCAAGAACCCTTCTCGATTGAGGCTCAAAGAGCATGACTCTGTCATCTGTACGCAAAAGAAGGCGGCCTGATGTTCCAGCAAAGAACATGCAATCAGTGCTGGGATTAGGGGGAGGGACACTTTTTCTTTTCTCATTGTTGAGATCCTTGATGATTATCTATGACAGATTTGGTCAAAGGAAGGAGACGGGCTAATTAACTGTACCTGGCGATTTTTGTCTAGGACCGCAAAACGATTTCGAGAGAGGAAGACAGCAGATAAAGCCAATCCCCGCTTGAGGTCTGAACTTTCGCCCTGTTGATTTGAGGCAATTACATCACCAGGGAAAACAAGCAACTCGAAAGACCCACCATCCTGTTGAGAGAAAAGTATTACGTTGTGTTCGGATGGGTTCATTGTATTATACTCCAAAGATCGAGGTCCAGCGCATACTCCATTCTGCGCGTGGCCGGTGGGGCGACGTAATGATAGCATTGGCAAGTCTCGGCGGGTGCTATATTCATGAATACGGAGATATCGATCTTTCACATAGAACAGAGTATCCAGATGGGAGCCAAATGCCGGCCTTTCACGTTCAAGTTTGAAAACAATCATCCCAGAATCATGTCCAGCAGCTAACAAGTTTTGCACGGGGTGAGCTGCAAGAATCCAGAATCGATCATTTTCACGTCGAAATGTTTGCACACCAAGTCGTTTTGATATGTCCCAGACTCGGATAGAACGATCTTCAGAGTTTGACACTATTAACTCATGCTTTGGATGGAAAACAACACAAGACACGTTATTACTATGGCCGCGCATGGTATCAACTTCCCAGGCCTTTGTCTCATTCATGCGCCATAGCTTTACTTGTCTATCATCTGCACCACTAATCACCAACGGTAGTGTTGGGTGAAACGATGCCCAGTTCACGCCACGATCATGCCCTTCCAAGACATACTTGACAATGGCGTCATTTCCTCCAAAAAGGTCGGCATTGACTCTCGAGACAACGCTACTTGCACTAGTGCTACTGGCGCCAAGTTCTTGTAATGATGATGAGGTGATATGGGTTCCGATTGCCACGGGGGGGGCCCCGTACAGTTTTCTTTCTGAGACCAGTAATGTCCCAGACCCGGACAGTCTGATCTAAGGATGCCGAGACGATAAGGTCATCTTTGGGATGAAATGAAGCACACATCACATAATGGTTGTGTCCCGTCAGTACGCTGACACATGATCGACTTTGCCAGTTCCAGATACGAATTGTTTGATCGTCACTCGCAGAAACTACCCAGGGATATTCGCCATGGAAATTGACAGTGCGAATATAATCCAAATGCCCAAGCAAAGTGAACAGACATCTTCTGAGTTTATAATCCCAGACTTTGATGCGATAATCATCACCACCACTGACTAATAATGGCTGAACATGGTGAAAATCGATGCCTCTGACAGGGCCGTCGTGCTCATCGAATCTCTCGAGCAGCGTACCCATACGATAGTCCCAGAGTTGTATTACTCCATTGTGCAAACTTGTCAAGATCCATGGTCTCTGAGGATGAAATGCTAGTCCTTTCACTCGATTACTTTTGGATTCAAATTTGGTCAACATCTCTCGACCGCGCTGGATTATTACTTATATAATTCAATAATTAGATTGCCCCAATAGATACCCGGGCTCTACCAGCTTGTAGTACCGTGGTAGCTTCTACCTACTACTGCGGAACTTTAAACCTGAATCGACCTGGCGACCGGCCGTGAAAACCTAGGGCCGACTTCTTTTGCCGCGGCAAGGTCCTGAACCCGGGCCGAATCGGAGGTGAATTTCCGAATTTCCGCTCCACACGATTCTCGGCGTACGCGGGCGGTATCGCCTCACACTTGGATCTCGGCGCGAGGTGCGTATTTTCTAGGCGGAAAAGCGGAGTATACCCGAGTGCGTACCTGCTTCGAGTATACGATGCGGCTTGAGTGCGCGGCCATTACCAACGACAAGCGAGTTTGTGCACGGTTTTGCGTCCCGAACACGACCTGGAAACTCACCACGAACGAGTTTGGGCGAGGACGCTACGTTGAGGCCACAGCAACCCCGGGCCAGAGACCACCAGTCGATATATAGCTTGGACTCGGCGGCACGGGAGGGGGCGTGGCGGCTTGCGCCGAGAGTCGGCTGCTATCCGCAGCATTATGAGGATACGGGTGCTCTCCGCAGCTGCGACGTCATTGGTGCCCATACACGTTCTGCTGGTGGTAATTCATTGGGCCGCCATGCCGGTCACGGTCATTTTGGCCCGGATGCGAGGCCTTTTTTAGATATGAGCATATTCACCTTAGGCTGTCTGCCTTGCCGTGACGGCTGGTGGGCTTCGGTACCTTAAGGGCCGTAGGGTACCGTAGATACTAGAGAGAGAAACCTACTAGCCCTTCCTACCCTAGATTAACTTGAACCCTAGATATGTATCTCCCACTCAGGCTCTCTAAATTTGAGTCTATACATCGGGTGTACATTGCACTACCGTGTAAATACAATTTGCTATAAAACACTCTCGCAGTTAGGTTGGCCCAGCCTTTGCCAGTGGCTGGTGAGCTAGCCTGAGGACCTTGCTACCTTACATAACGCTGCGACATAGTCACTTGCAGGCTCTTGCTAGGTTATTGCGAAGAATATACCCCCTAGTACTACACTAGGCCCCTCTTACTCTCCTACTTAGTCCCACCTTGACGTCACGGTAATGACTCGGAAGGTTTACACCACATTCATTCTTAGTGCTAGTATTACACGGGGAGTCACTTACGCCAAACTCACTCACACCGTTGCAGAGGGTCGGTATACCACCGCACCCTACTTATTTCCTGCAGGTTGTGTTGGACTCCCGATCAAGCACTCCGATATTCCGCAAGCATTTATTCAGTCCGATCTTGATTCAAAGCAGTCATATATGGACTTACCCAAAGGTATAAGTTTACGGGACACCGACGGCAAGCTTCACACATCCGGCGGCGAGTCTCCCTCTCTCTAAATTCAAGTTTGAGTCTATACATCGGGTGTACATTGCACTACGGTGTAAACACAATTTGCTATAAAACACTCTCGCAGTTAGGTTGGCCCAGCCTTTGGCTGGTGAGCTAGGACCTTGCTACCTTACATAACGCTGCGACATACCTACGGTACTCTTGCTAGATACCGTAGTACCTTAGAAGGATAAAAACGCGTTTTTTGTTGTTTTATCGCGTGGATGGGTAAATCTTCACTTCACTCGGTAAGCTTTGATTGCTTGCACGATACTTTTATGCTCTGATCGTGCCAGATATAGAACCGCTGCGAAGCAAGCAAAATGGATTACAAAAAGGGCGGCGGACTAATTCTCTCCTCAGAGCGAGCGCAGCTGGTTGACGGACTGTGGACAATTCAAAAGTACGGTGATTTCGCTCCTGGGGATAAGCGACTGGCGCGTGTGTTTGTGACTGGCCGAGTAGAGATGCGACAACTTGGAGGACTGTTTAAATTGTCTTTTGATGGCTTGGCCGTGCAGCGACTGGCAGATAATCCTTCGCAAAGCCCTCTTAAAGCAAAGGTGTTCCTTACTCGCAAAAAGGCAAAAAAGCGCATGGCAGATTTGGAAGAAACGGGTTACAGTGTGCCCATCTCACGTGATTTAGATAAGAATGGATTCGTTTGCAGTGGAGACGCGACCCTGGGCACATTTGACTTGACACTGAGGAACGCACCCGACAACCCGCTACTTTATCGCGGGCTATGCATAGCAAAATCTGCCCAGGACACGCCATTGACAGAAGAACCTGCGGTCTATGGATTCGTGAGGTTCGTTGACGACCGACCGCAGATAACTACAACGGAGAATGTCCTCGGTCTCCATGAGAACGAGGATTTGATGGGGAACAAGACTATTATGCATGATGGCACAGACTCAAAATACAAGCCAATCCAGGCATACACGCGCACCGCACTGCGCAGGGTTATTGGACGTACATTTCATTGATTGTTACCAGAGGCGGAACTGGCTGTCCCCTAGGCGCGAAAGGCATGGAAGGCGCTCGAGCTTGCTGAAGAGCAGCAAATCGGCTTCGATGAGTTTAAACGCGCCCTAGATCTCCTTGATTTGACACTTCTAGAAACACGTGCCATGCGACTTTTCGAGGCTGTTGACCTAAATCAATCAGATCAAATTGGCATTACAGAATTTGAGATTGCTCTCATGATAAATGATAGTAAGTTTGCAGTATAATATAATAACCTCACCAGTCGCGATTGGCCCATCCTATCTAACCTTGTAGGTACCCCAGATTTGGGTCTTACTCCAAATGATGCCTTTCGTATGTTCGACCTTGATCAGACTGGTAAAATAACAAAAACGGCGTTCCGGAGGGTTATTGGCGCTCTGGGGGCGGGTGAAAAACTACCCGGGAAGACGGTGGACAGTGAGGAACGAAAGATGGCAATTGAGGCATTTTTTGACAAACTCGACCTGGATAGAAGTGGCGAAATCAGTTATACCACCTTTAGAAGCGCCTGGGTTAAGCTGGTAGATGTAAACACAGAGTTAACGAAGAGACAAAGAAAACCGTATTCAGTCCCAAGGGCTCTTCAAATGTTCCAGTTTTTGGCTGACATACTAAATCGTGCAGCTCTTCTCACACTATCTGCAGCAGAGGAGGCGGAGGAGAAGCAAAGTTTCCAACGCGCGAGACAACATATAGATCGGTTGAGAGTTGAAGCACGAACACGCCGAGATGAACACCGTCGAGCAAGACAAGCGGAAAGGGAGCGTGTGTCACTGGTAGCAGCCAAAGACATTGCTCTCCGAAACAAGGATAGAGCCGCGCGGCTGGTACAGGAGCAAAAGTTGAGAAATAAGCAGCGCGCTGAAGAGAAATTGATGAAAAATCGCCTGGAAGCAGAGCAGGCTGCAGCGAAGCGCCGAGAGAATGCAGCTTTAAAAGCAGAGAGGAAAAAGCGAGAAGCCGATCGTGTTGCTATGATCAGGATGGCCGGTGCAGATCGCCTGGACTGTTCCCGGCGAAGCTATCGCTTGCTACCAGCAGAGCTGTACATAGGACGTGATGCGCAAGAGGGACTAGCGGACCTAGTAATGTTAGACCTCGGAGAAAATTGTCTCGAGACCTTACCAACAGGATTCCTTATGTGGTTCGCGTCGCTGAGATATCTCAGGCTTACTGCGAATCGCCTGGAGTATCTCCCAAAAGACGAATTGGGGGATATGGGTCAACTAGAGGTGTTGAAAGTTAATAGCAACAACCTCATTGATATTCCAGATTCTATTGGTGAGCTAAGTATGCTCAGAGAGTTGCGTGTGAGTAATAATAACCTCAGGAAGTTGCCAAGTTCAATTCAGCGCGTTGTGTCTATTGAATGCCTCAGTGCATCTTCCAATCAACTTGTTTCACTGCCAGACATGTCTGGGTTGCAATTCATGAGAGATCTCTGTTTGCGGGGAAACAAGTTATTTGAACTACCAGAATCTCTACCCGACATGGTGTCACTAACAAGGCTGGACGTGCACAATAATCAGATTCATAAATTACCTCAAAACATCGGAGATTTAAAAAAATTGCGTGTACTTAACATTAGCGTGAATCGAGTAACAACATTCCCAGATAGTGCATCTGGCTTGAGTGGCTGCGAATCTTTTCTTCTGCAGGAGAATGAAATTCTTCATCTTGGCGTTTGGGCTGGCGGGTGGAAATGTGCCTCGTTTTTAGACATAAGGGGCAATAAGATTGAGCATGTTGACCGGTCTGTGGGTTCTCTTCGAAATCTAACCGTCATACGACTGGACAAAAATAAGATAGAGCAACTTTCTCCACAAATAGGCCTCGCCCAGTCACTAGAAGTCTTGCATGTTTCTGACAACATTCTAAAGAAACTCCCCGTGGAACTTGGCGCCCTGGCGCTACTGCACACTTTAAAACTATGTAAAAATTTCATTTTTAAGCACCTGCCAGAGCAATTGGGACTGCTCAGGTCGGTGACTGACTTGGATATCTCTCAGAACATGATTGAATCACTCCCAGACACAATTGGTGGACTTGGAGAGCTTGTAAAACTCAACTTGGCGCACAATCGGCTGTCAACTGTACCGGAAACTATCATCCAGTGCACGCGATTGCATGAACTCTATCTATCTTCAAATCACATTAAGCGATTGCCGATGCACCTTGGAAAGTGCACTCCTCTCCGCATTCTTGATCTTCAGTCTAATCTCATCGTGGAAATACCTGCAAACCTTGCATGCCTGATAAATCTTCGATCTCTACACCTTGGGAAAAATCTTTTGCGGGCCCTGCCTCTTGATATCGTCTATCTCTGTGAGACTGTAGAGAAGCTTAGTTTGGATAGAAATCCATTCACTGACCTCCCACCTAGGTGGGCCAAATTTTCAGGATGCTCTGCGCACGAGCGGAGCCTTTGGCCTTCAGGTTACAACAACGAGCTAGCAATTTCCTGGGTAAAGGACCATTCTGCCTTCTACCAAGCTGCCTCTGAAGAATGGCAGATGACCGGTCCCATGCATGTATCCAGCCGATCAAATCTTGCCGCTTACGAGGCTGCCGTCAAGAAGCGCTGCGGCCCTGCTTGGCAGCCTCACCTGCTTTCTCTTGTGCGTGCATACTATTTCAAGGCAAGGCATACTGGCAGCTGTCCGAAGTTTAATTATTTAACAGCAATAGAATCAAAACTTCGTTCCAGAGCCAGAAAAAGAATAGCTTCAATCCGCAATAGCCGCCATCGGGTGGCACTTGACGCTGCAGCAGAATACAATACTGTTTTAACAGAACTATACCATAGCAATCTTCTGTGTCGCTTGGGTAAGATTCAAGACCTTGGGCAAATCAGAAGAAAAAATAGAGTCTCGCGCCACTCGAAACCGAGAAAAACTATTGCTCTCAAACAGGCTCATGTACATGTACTCAAGGCCGATCAGGATCGTGAAGGACGGATTGAATTGGAAGAACTCCACGCGCACCTTTGGAGCTCCTTTGGGTGTCCAGCTGATGGTGAGCATTTTTTTCCTTCAGGATTTACACGATGTTGACATTAATGCAAGTCAGTCAGGGACATGTACAAGACAACCCGTCTCCGGAGTTCAACCAAGCAAATGGATCTAGCGCCCCTGGCGCCTGCTGTAGTCTGCTGGCGAGGAGGACGCAAAACGAGATTGACCGTGTTGTCTCTGAAATTAGATGTGAGCTCGAAGACGCGCCTATAAAGAACTTTTGGAGCTCGCTGGCCAGGTTCGAGCCGATTCAGCGAGACTGGGTCCGCTAGAGTTTGCATGGGTCCGGCGCGCCTGCGAGCCGTACCTTTGATCCCTTTTTTATTCTATTCCTAAGTATTGCGCACGCGCATTTAAAAAGGGGAATAGGACACCTCGCGAGCGGCAGCCCGGGCCCTAGCGGCCTAGAGCCGGTCGAGGAAGCGGTCGAGAGGCGGGATTTCGGGGTTGAGTCCCTTGCGCTTGCGGACCTGCCCGATGACAGCGCCGGGCTTGGACGCAAGGTCTGTTGGGTCGCCCTGGAGTACAGCCCAGTGTGAGAATACCATCTGGGGGAATGCCTTGCCACCCGTGGCCGCGCGAACGTCGGCGTTGAAGCCGAAGGACTCCATTACCGGCATGTGTGCCTTCATTTGGACCATCGGCGTGCCCGGGCGCTGCTCTTCGGAGAACACAACGCCGCGGCGGCGAGTGAGCACACCGTAGCAACCGCCCATGGCGTCCTGTGGCACGGAGATATCGACAAGGAAGAGAGGCTCCTGGAGAACAGGCTGCGCCAGCAGCAGCGACGCGAACATTACGCGACGCGCGGTTGGCATGATCTGACCCATGCCGCGATGTATCGCGTCGGCATGAAGCGTTACGTCAAGGAGCTTGAACGAAACACCACGCATCTGCTCGTCACAGAGGACAGAAGACTTGGACGCCCACTGGAAGCCGGCAACAACAGACTCGCGGATCTCACCAAGATAGTTTACACCCTTAGTCTGGTCGTACAGGAGATTGGCACCGGACCCGTCAGGCCCAAAGCCCCAGATCTTGCGTGCATCGCCAACATCCCAGCCGTATTCGTCGGCCATGAGGCGCGCACGGAGTTTGGGGTCGTCCTTGGCCGAGACCTTGCCTGCCTCGATGGCATCAGAAAGCTCGTCGGAGAGGGGTGCCGCCTCCATGTAGAGCCGATTATGTTTGTTCGGCGACTTGGAAAGGCACGTCTGCGAAGAGTTTGCGGAGCACGACTCGCGGTATGAGACGACAGGATCGGAGACCTTGACGTCCGTTCCCATGAAATCCTCCTGGAGGTCCTTGAGGCAGATCTCGAGGTGAAGCTCACCAGTTGCCGCTATGATATGTTCGCCCGACTCCTCCGTGTAGCAGAGGACCATGGGGTCTGACTTGGCGAGGCGCTTGAGGCCCTCGACGAGCTTGGGGAGGTCTTGCGCCTTCTTCGGTTCGACTGCGCAGCGAACAACAGGCGAGACGCTGAACTTCATCGTTTTGATGCAGTGCGCTTCATCATGTGTCGATATCGTACCGCTCTTGAGGAGGTACTGGTCGACACCTACGAGGCCGCACGTGTTGCCGGCAGGTATGTCCTGGACCTGCTCCTGAAAGCGTCCCATCATAATGAGCGTACGTTGGATATTCTTCACCCAGAGATCACTCTTCTTGCCAGGGATGTAGTTGGGGCCCATGATGCGAACCTTCTGACCTGTCGCGATCTTCCCCGAAAACACGCGGCCAAAGGCAAAGAACCGACCCCGATCAGAGGACGGGACCATCTTGGAGATGTACATCATGAGCGGTGCACCATCGGACGTGTCACAAGTACGGATTGCGTTGGCACATGCGTCGTCGAGCGGCCCATCGTACAGGTTCTCGACGCGATAGCGCTGCGCCGCTGCTGGCGAGGGTAGCTTGACGACAATCATCTCGAGGATTGCGTCACCGACAGGTAACCATTTTTGCATGACGCATTTCAAGAGGGGCTTGCCTACCAGCTCGTCCTCCTCTTTTTTGAGAGTCACGCCAACAGCCTTGAGGAGCTTCTGGATCTTCAGCTTCTTGTCCTCCATGATCGCCGCGAACATCTTGCAGATAGGAGTCATGATGAACTGGCAAAATGCGCGCTCGAGTTGGCCATCACGATCTGACTTGACCCATTTCTTACCCTTGGCATCAAAGTAATTGTCGCCCCAGAGCTTCTGCATCATCTTGTCGTATCCTATGCCAAACTTCTCGGAATACATGCGCGCGAACTTGCACAACGTGAACCCCCACTGGTGGAGGCCCGAACCAAATGACACAGTACCCTTCTCGGGATACACCTGACAGTCGCCGAGCAACTCATCGTTGTACGTTGCGATGATGACGTTGACCGACTCCACCGACCGCTGAAAACACTGGTACATATCCTCAGGTGAGAGCTGGAGCTCAAGCAGGGCGCGGTCAACCTTGTTAACGTGGAGCACAGGGCGAACACGCTCGCCGATCGCTTGGCGAAGGACGGTCTCAGTCTGGACACAGACACCTTCGATGGTGTCGACGACCACCAAAGCGCCATCAGTAATACGTAGTGCAGCAGTCACTTCAGATGAAAAGTCGACGTGGCCCGGCGAGTCAATCAGGTTGATGAGGTAGCTGTTCTCAGTGATGGTCGGCCCGTCGTCAGATGACGCAAGCGCGAACGCCGCGGCGGCAGTCTCGTCACCCCCCGTGACTGCGAGCGCTCGGCCCTCAGCCTTGGCTACCTCGGCCTTCTCGCCATCGGACATCTTGTATTCGAAGAACATGGAAATGCCTGTCGACTTGATCGTGATGCCGCGTTCTGCTTCGTCCGCTCGCGTGTCGGTGTAGCGCATCTCGCCGGCGTGCTTCTTCGCAATGATGCCCGCCTTGGCGACGAGCGAGTCTGTCAGCGTCGACTTCCCGTGGTCGACGTGCGCAATCACACTCATGCTCCGGATGTTGTACTTGAGGTCCATCAGTGACCGCAGCTGCTCGGTGGTGAAATTCACCATGGTGCCTACTTCTCACGGCCGCGGCCGAGCCGAGCGAGACGTCGCCGAGTGCCGCCGCTAGTACGAGTACGTACGGTGCCCACGTCGGGACTCGAGGACTCTTAACATTATGTCTTCATGGGGGTACTTTTACCGCGCGCAGGGTTGCGCGTAGGATATAGTGCGTAGGGTCGTGAGCCTGGACTCGTACGCAATTTTTTTTACGAGTGCTCGGCAAGTGTTGGCGCAGCCCCGTAGCGTTAATGGGACGGGGCACACAGGCCCTGGTGAGTTTTGCGTCACTAGCCTCTAGTGTGTTTTGCTCCGCTCGCCGAAATGCTGTCCTTCGCCGAGCGCTCGCATAGTAGCGCTCGCCCCTTTACCCCGCCAAAAAAATGCTTCTCTCGCCCCCCAGCGTTCCGATGACCACCTTTCCAAAACCATCGGGGCCGATGCTACCGCGAAACTGTCGCCGACACTAGGACCATTTCGGACCCGCTCTCACCCGACCGTGACTCTCGCCGAGTCGGCAAAATTGGCTAATACCGTCCAAACGAGGTTTACAAAAACATAGCTTGGGGGTACCGAGCCGTAGGCCCGTCTACGCCCGTAGCCGGGGCTGCCGGGTGTCGAATAGAAAACCCGCTACTGTGAAAAGCTGGGCTGGTTGAGATGGCGTCCCCGATGACGAAAAAAGTTTTGTTGATGGGTCGCTCCGGCTCTGGTAAAACATCTATGAGATCAATCATTTTCGCTGACTATATGGCCCGTGATACAATGCGACTATCCCCAACTATTGATGTAGAATACTCTCACGTGCGTTTTCTGGGAAATCTTCATCTCCATCTGTGGGATTGTGGAGGACAGGTTTGCACATGTGCTGACAGCATTGGACTGAAATTATCCCGTAGGACGATTTTTACCGCAACTACCTTGAACACATGAGGGATCATATATTTCGATCAGTGGAACTTTTGATATATGTATTTGACATAGAAAGTGAAGAGCAAGGAAGCGATTTTTCTCAATTCGCTGATGTAATTGAGGCTGTGGAACAGCATTCACCTGATGCCCGGGTCTATGTCCTGGTACACAAAATGGATCTTGTGAAAGAGGATGTTCGGAAAGCCGTCTTCTCTGAGAAAGAGGCCAGCATCCTCTCCCAAGCAAGTGATCACTTGCGTATTCAGTGCTTTCGTACATCTATATGGGATGAGACCTTATACAGAGCCTGGTCTCATATCGTGTACTCTCTAGTTCCTAATACAGCCCTTCTAGAATCACACTTGAACGAATACTGCACAATCTGTGGTGCAGACGAAGTTGTGTTGTTCGAAAGTACCACCTTTCTTGTGATCGCACACGCAACCTGCATTCCACATAGTGATACACATCGTTTCGAAAAAATTTCCAACATCATCAAACAGTTCAAGCTGAGTTGTCGGAAGGTTCAGGCGCATTTCGAGGGAATGTTGGTTCAACATCATCAGTTGATTGCCCTTTTTGAGAATCTAACGAGAAGCACAGCAATCATGTTTATTTCCTCTGATCCTGATTTGATGCACACTGCATTGATTTCTTCTAATGTGGCACAGTTTCGGGCGCAACTAAAGATCTGTGGTCTAATTGGATAACATGTCCGCCTCTGGATTATTGAGCTAGAGAGCTCGGCTCAACGGAATCTCTACCGGAATGTAACTTGATTGGCTTCAGTAGGCGGGGTAAGGAGCCGCGAAGCAGTGGCTGACGAGCGAGCAGCGATGACTAAGAGCACCTAGGCTATCATGATTCAAGTTGTCTCCAAATTATTTGGTCACGGCTTTAGGTTCGGCAGCGTGCGGAGTAGTGAGGGTCCTTGGTACTTTTAGCTCCGGCGCGGAGTGCTTGCATTCGGCTGAGTTACAATAAATAGAGACTCTGATGCATTAGCGTGCTGTGAGGCAGGCGTAAAGCGAAGGGACAACAAGTGCTGTTAGAAAGCCTGGCGATTCCGCAGCTACAAGATATGCCATTGTGACATTCCCACCCGTCATCAAAATTTCACGTAAACCAGCAAGCTTGCGGATGACTGGCTATTACGTAGTAGGTTCCAAAGGGGATGGCCAATGCAACTCGCAAATACCGAACCGCAACTCAAATTTTTTTTTGGCCTCAAGTGTTTGTCCAAGCATGTCCTGCGGTAGTGATCCCGACAGCCTTTAAAGCCCATACGCTGTATCATGATAGCACTGGCAATTGAGAATAGTCCTCAGGCGCGTTCATGGCCGGCGGCGAGACTTGAGATTCGAGGGGTCCCCTAATTTGAGATTCGAGTTCCGCAGCCCAGCCAAGAACCCTTTGTATGCCCCGAGACCGAGCTGGGGGCTGGTCTGGTAATTTGGTCTCCCAGGGGTTTCGGGTACCTATGGCCAGGTACCCGATGGGCTGCTAATCGTTTTTGCTCGCCCGGGCCCGTTTCGGTCACTGGCACGTCCTAGAGGGGTAAGTGCCCCCCCTATTCTCAATTTGCCGCCGTATCAAACGTCTACTTATAGAGATACGGCAAATTTTGGGTTGGGTGTCTGCCCCGGCCGGGGCCCGGGCCCCGTCCCGGGCCTCTTTGTATGTTGAGGATGGGTGTCCGCCCCCAGTGTCTGGTAATTCTTTCGAATACTACAAGAGCGAAATGGGCCCATCCTCTGTCGCGTTTAGACCACGCCTTCCGAGCCGCTGAAGCGTCTAGGTACCTTTGCGACGTAAACTTCCGAGTCGGGTTTACTACCCTAATGTCTCAGTACTAGTATTTCTCCGAGTCGGAGCGGAGGAGTCGTTGTCTATACTAGACAGACCCATCCTCCATGGGTCCTAATTAAGATGAATTTTCCTGCTAATCTTAATATCACGTACTACGCGGAGACTTCGAAATTTATAGGGGGGGGGCGGGGTCAAGCGCAATCTTCGACGTTGCTGGCATTTGGCGCAATGATAAAACAATAAGCTATGCAAAGTTTGGTGCGGTGCGGGCAGCTTGGCTGCGACGCGATACGATGGTCCAAGATAAAACCCGCCCAGCCAAAAAAGCCATGAAATAGTCATGAAATAGTCCCTGCAAACTAATCTGCAGACGTATGAATTGAGCCATGATTATCAGGGCAGCTGACCGTGAGGTAGTGTATACCTTTCTTAGTGTGGGGTGGTGCTAAGTCCGATTCATTGTAAATTAAGGTTTAGGCCATTAATCACATGGTCTTCTCTTGCTGTGCGCCCGCGTGCGCGCGAGCAGCCCCACCAAAACCCCTGTCTTTTTGCGGTCTGCTACAGTCGGGTTTAGCTGCCCAACGATGAGGTATAGGTTCGGAAGCGCTCGCTCCAATGCCGGGCCGCTCGCTCGCTTGCAGTCGCTGTTCCCTTGTCGTGCGTGTTTCGTCAGCACCGCTCCTTCGCAGAAATGCACGCGATGCCAATCTTCCGCGTTCGGCAGCGCAGCGCTTGTCGCCGTCGTTGTGCCGCCATCGTGCCACCAAAACGGAGATGCTCTCGTACTTGTAGTGGGTGTATATAAATAGTGGGTGTGTATAACACTCGAATGCTAGACCAGTCCGAAGGACATCTCGTCTTATTTTTTCTTGATTGCGGAACATCCCTCA
>JACLAA010006035.1_pt1 | contig 24496 bp, 18 predicted proteins | sample 8027891 | NCBI WGS metagenome assembly JACLAA01 (sample SAMN15724900, study PRJNA655200) | protist metagenome | isolation source: fluorescence activated cell sorting (FACS) single amplified genomes of... | place: Spain: Blaines Bay Microbial Observatory, Mediterranean Sea | collected 2016-01-19 | reverse complement strand
TCAATTCCGAATTGTCGTTGTGTCGATTGAATCCAGTACCCGAAATCGTTATATTTCCTCTTCGGAACTCTAACTTTGTGAGGCAAACAGCACGGAGAAAGAACCAATCCCAGGTTGAAGGAGTTTGCGCGCAACTTTTCACCTTTTGTCATTATGTTTGTCCACATTTCAATCGCACGCCGGCTGAGATTACCGCACAAATGCATTCCAACCATAACGCCAAAGCCGTCGTGCTCGATGAGAGCGTCCATAATCAAACTCTCGGCTTCTTCAGAAAACAGATCAATATTTTTGAACTGTACGGTCGGCACCGCGTCTAAATGAGATAGGTTCATGTTTTTATTGTTATCAAGCATGTGTACCGTCGAACTTGGAAACTTTTTTGCCAAAACGATGGACGTAAATCCTTTCCCACTCGCCATGTCGAAGAAGACAACTTTTTCACTCCGTTCCCTTCCAGCTCGTTGCATGGCTGCCAGAACAACATCAACGTTCTTTGCTACCGCGTAACTCTCAACGATTTCTTTTTTAAGCTGCGACGTTTTTTTGCTCCACGCCCAAGACCTCCACTCTGCTTTCTCTTGAAACTCAACGCATAAATCGCTGTGTATGAACTCCTTCAAGTATTCGTTGTCTTTATCCCTCGACTGCATGATGTAATGAATTGACTTTTTTCTTCGAGTCGGCGGTAGTGCTTCTTCCTCGTTTTCTTCGCCCTCCTCGGCGGCGTGCATCGTTGGCGTGGAGGTGGTGGGAATAGCAGTAGTTACAGTACTTACGGTGGTAGCCATTTCCATGCGTTCCTCTCCGCGCGTGGAGTATTTTGTGATTCACGATACTCGTGCGCGCAACACTTAAGTGGTGTGTGAGTAAAAAGAATTATTTATTTATTTCAACGCGGGATTTAACAAAACTAATAACAAGATGAACTCTCAGAGAAGAACAACGCACGCGGCTGCTCTTTAACATTCTCCTTTAGCGCCGCCTCTCACTTTACCGCCACTCTGTTTGTTCGGCTCAAAGACATATTTAATCAAACTGTCTTTGATGTTAAGAATTTGCGGCCACGCGGATTTAATCTTCTTATCGCACAACTCGTTGTTACTTCTCGGAGCGGCTAAGATTTTATCTTGCTCTTCTAATGAAAAGTTTTTCCACGTGTAATTCGGCGAACAGTAATCTTTATACAGTTGCAAAACTTCGTTGTGCGAGATTGCTCCTGGGTTGGTAAAGTTGTAAATCCCGGTAAGCTTTCGCAACGCGCCATCGATGGCGTACGGAACGAGTTCATCCAAAACCGTCATCGAGTTCGGCACGTCGACGACGCAGTCGTAGTTTGCAATTTTAAAGATGAAGTTTCTCGGATTATCCAATCGGTGATCGATGGGCATTCTCAACCGCAACTGTAAGAGGTTGTCGTAGTTTTTGAGCAAGTCTTCCACCATCCCTTTCGTGTGCGAATAGAAGGAACCGCCAAAGTTTGGCGCATCATCCTCGGTAAATCCCGGACCTCCAATAGGATGTTTTTCGTCGTAGGAATAAATGCAACCGGTGGCGAAGTTGGTGACGTGGATGCCGTTCTTATCCGCGAGATCGACCAAGGTCAAAATACCGGTAACGTTCGTTTGAACCGTTTCTTTCTTGTGCGATTCGCACCAATCGACGTTCGGTCTACCAGTGATACCGGCAGCGTTCAGAATATGGGTAGGTTTGCATCGCGCGATGTCATCTTCCACGGCTTTTCTATCGTATAATCTCGCCGCGCCGTAGTAGTACTTATGTCCTTGCTCTTCCAAGAGGCGACCGAGCATACCGCCGATCCATCCGGTTCGACCGTAGATTAAAAACACCGGTCTGTTAGCTTCCGCCGCGTCGTCGGCTTTTCCCTCGGCCGTACTTCCCGCGATTTCCTCGAAAACATTCGGCGACGCCGTGACGTGCCCACCCGTAGGGTGCGCGACTAACGCGGCCGAAAGATTGCCCCAATAATCGTTTTCGCCATTCTTCTCGTACCAAGCGATGGTTTCTCTCAAACCGTCCTCCCACGATTTTTCTTGCTTCCATCCCAAAGCGAGGAGCTTCGAGCAATCGATAAAGTATCTGCGGTCGTTAAATTGGCGGTCTTTCACGTACGTGACGATATCGTCCGCGTTCAACTTCAATTCACTGCAAATATCTTCGGCGACGGAGCGCACCGTTCGTTCTTCTTGCGCGCCAATGTTATACACACCTCGATCTTCGCCGTGGTGCAAGATGCTATCAAACGCGCTCGCGGCATCCGCGACGTGCATGTAAGACCTCGTCGCCATCCCGTCCCCGTGCAAAGGAATTTGTAAACCTCTTTTTGCTAACATGATAAATTTCGGAATCGCTTTTTCCGGAAACTGGTGTGGCCCGTACACGTTGTTTCCTCTCGTGATGAGATACGGCAAATCGTAAGAGCGTCCGTACGCCATGACAAGCATTTCTGCGCCCGCCTTCGTCGCTGAATACGGATTCGTCGGTTCTAGTAAACTCGCGTGCTCGGTGTTCGAGGCGTTCAACTCGTACGAGCTTTCCCCGTACACTTCGTCCGTGGAGACGTGTAAGAACCTCTTGATGGTACCGAGCGTTTTGCACGACTCTAATAAAACGTGCGTGCCCAAAATGTTGTTTTCCGTGAACGCAAAGGAGTTCCCGAACGAGTTATCCACGTGCGTTTGCGCCGCGAAGTGCATGATGGTATCGATATTTTCGTTTCGTAGGATGTACGAGACTAAATCTGCCGATTGAATATCGCCCATGATAAACTTAAAATTTAACAAGTGCGAAAGTTCGCTCAAGTGTTTCACGTTGGCGCAATAATCGAGCTTATCGAGAACGATGACCTGATGAACGAACAAGAAGAAGAAGAAGAAGAAGTAAAGTTTAATAAGTTGTCAGTTGTATTCCATCCAAAGAAAGAAAGAGAGAAAGAGAGAAAGAGAGAAAAAGAAACACACATCATCATCGCGGTGAAAAATCTTATCGATCCTCTGTTTGCCTCAAAACGACGCAAAGGAGACGACCGAGGAGCGTTGCCGTCCACAGAAAAAAATTATAAACACAGCGCAGACGACAACGACGTCAACGACGACGACAAAGAAGAAGAAGAAGAAGAGCGCTTCTTTGCTCACCTTGCAGTGCGGGTACTTCTTCGCGAAGAGGATGGCCACGTGGGAGGCGATAAAGCCAGCCCCGCCGGTGATTAATACATTCTTTGGCTCGTACGGCATCTCTCTCTCACTCTCTTTTTTTATGACGATGTTTTTGCCTTCTCTCAAAAGGATGGATTTAAGTTTGCTGTGTTGACTGACCCTTTTTTTTTGAGAGCTCTGTTTTTTTTTGTTTGACGCAAAAATCACAGAATCGGTTTCGCTTGAAAAACACAGAAAGCGTCTTCCCCCCTTTATTTTAAAAACACGTTTTGCCGCGAAATCGCGCAAATTGCATCATCGATTATTCGTTTTTAGTTTTAAACAAACAATAACACAACCAGCATCCTCAGTCGTTGTTCTTGTTGTTGTTGTGCGTGGGCTTGAAGCTCGTCTCTTATTTATCTATCAAGCGACAACAAACGAACGGAAGAAATTTAGTAAAACACGTTGTTCGTTACACAAAAAAAAGGGGGGGAGCATAAATGTTGAAAGCGCAAAACAAGGAAAACGAGCAGCAGCAGCAGCAGATAACGAAGAAAATGAACGCTTCGGAGGTGAAAGAATACAAAGAAGATGAGGATGAAGAGAGATCCAACAACCCTTTATGTGAGAACAGAGAACTCTCGGGTTGGTTCTTTAAAAAAGGCGAGCTGTTGAACAGATGGAACGAGAGATACGTTTCTGTTGACGAGAAAATACGAACGCTTTCTTTTTACTCCTCTTCTTCGTCTCTCTCGTCGTCGAAACCGACGTCAATCGTGAGTTTCGACGCGTTGGAGAAATTTTCATCGAGGAAAGGAGGAGAGAAAGGGGAGGAGGACGCAATAATAATACGCGTGCAACTCCAAAACGGAAAAGATTTGTTCTTGAAAAGGAATAACAACCAACAACAACAACAACAACAGAAGAAGAAGAAGAAAAGTTATTTATTCAAAGAAAGAGGAGAGGAAGAATGGTGCGCGAAAATGAACGCACTTTTGAACCTGTTACCGACGCCAGAGTGTCGGCAGAAACGTGGCGGTGGTATTAGTAATACCACGCTAAGTGCGCTCAAGAACTCCTCGTCCGGAAAAGGCGGGATAGGTAAGATAGTCTTAGGCAACGCGAACGTCGTTGCTCGCGATAACCAACACCATCACGAAGACGACGACGACAGAAATATTCACATGAATACCAATCGAGGTATAAACACGCCACCTTCTGCGACGCGTCGTCACATTGAGTACTGCGACGATGAAGAAGCCGATTTTGAAGCTTCGTCGACAGTTTCTTCCTCGTATTACGGGACGAGCGCTACTAAAAACGGCGCCGGTGACTCCCAAACCACAAACGACAGAGTGTTGGATACGTTTAAAGCTATGGAACTCGCCTTGCGCGCTAAAGACGAGTTGTTATCCGCTCAAACGCAGCTGTCCGACCGATTAGAAACGCAGCTAAAAGAAAAGGAACTTGAAATACAAAGGCTCACGAAGAAACTCAACGGAACGAAGGATTTGGAAGAAGCGTTTGACGAGGCAAACATGCGCGCTATGGAGATGGAAGACCAAGCCGCGATGTTATCGGTTTCAATCGATTCGTTAACGCGAGAGTTGGACGACGTGCGAGCGCAGAAAGCGGTCGTTCAGAACGCTTTGCTCCGAGAATCTGCGTTTATGCAGGAGCGAGAATACGAGATGAACAAAAAATTGAGCGACGTGACTTTGAAACTACAAAAAGTTGAAAACGAAAAGAAGCACCAAAAAGACGTGTACGAAACGACCGAACGGGAGTTGACGTTGAGCAGAGATCGTTTGCTCGCTGAAATCGCTCGCGAAAGAAGAAATCGAGGCATGTTCAGTCCAGAGCAGGAGCAGCATCAACAACATCAAAGAAGACGAGCGATGAAACAACAACCGCGGGGCGGCGCACTCGCGAACGGCAGCATTAGTAACAACGTGGAAGATCAAAACAGCATTAATAACAACATTTCAGACCAGTCGAATGCGACGAAGGACGAGAGTCCAATACGCCAGATTTCGTTCGCGTCGCACACGCCGCTGAATCAGAGCATTGCGTCGCGCGACGACGAAGACGAAGACGAAGGAGAAAGAGCAAACAACGCGTTTTACCGTCGCGCAGATAAAAATCTGAGCAAGCTTCTCACGCCCGAGGAGCACTCGTGTCGCGTACAATAATGATAATAGTAAACGAATTCCTTACTGGTATGTATCACTACTACTACTACTACTAATATTACTTCTACTACTACCTCACATCGTTTATACACACGTGTTACATTTTGACGTTGTTGCTAATGACTCTACTTCCTTTCAAGTCGCTGACGACGCCTTTCACATAGTCCTCGTCCTTATTATCCTCGGCGAACTTCTTGACATAAGAACACGTCGGTAACACTGTGTAGCCTTTCACTTTCGCCCACTCTAGCGCCGCACGCGTGATTGCTTTAGCTATTCCCTTCCCTCTCTCTTGCTCAGGCGTCCACGTGTGTGAAAACGCGACCATTTTTTACTTTGGCAACCCGATGTGCTCGTATAATAAATACGGCTGCGTTCCGTCTTCCTCTCCGTTAAACTCGTTTGAAGTCGAGAAAACGCCGCCTAACATTTCTAAATCATTCAACTGCAACTTCCCCGGGAAGCATTTTACGGTAACCGACGTCGTCGTCGTCGTCGTTTCCCCCGACATCTTATCTCGTTGTTTTTCTGACGAGTTTTACAATGGAAATGGAACAAAAAACATCACAAACAACGAACGCGAAAATAAATCGAAGAGTAACACATGACGCGACTACCAACGACTAAGATTATGCGATAATGTTTGCTAACGTGACAACAAAATACGCCAAAGGGCAGGTATACTATTGCGGTAACATTTGTTTTGATGTCTTTGTGAAGATGTTCTTGCTCGGGGGAATGTGTGGCCGGGACGTTTGGCGAAAAGGAGATATTCTTTACAAACAGCTAGTGTTGGAGTTTAAAGTGGACCGCGTGAGATATAAAGAATCGACCCCAATCAACGACAACAACGACGACGACGACGACGACGACGACGAAAACAATCCCTCTTCTGGAAACAGCAAACCAGTGACAATGATGAAAAATATCAGCGCGGATTGGTTAAAGTCCGAAATCGAGAAGCTGGAAGAGGTGTACGAGGCAGAAGTGCAAGTGAGCACTGGTTTAGTATTAGTTGAAGTGAAAACGAGACGAGTGGAATCGATAATGGTATTGAGAGCGACGATATCGAATCTGGTCGATAGAAATGGCGCACCTCTTGGAGCGAAATTTATACAGGAACACACGGAACCGCGCGATTGTTTCTGTTGCTAGCAGCGATGTATTTCTACGCACAGCTTAAAAAGTAACTACACAATGTACATATACACTAATCTTCACTTCTTCTTCTTCTTTTCGTCCTTCTTCTTGTCGTCCTCTCCTCCTCCTAAAAACATCTTCTTCGCTTCTTTGAGAAGTAAGCCACACCAGACGACTTGCAAAGCCGTGAAGAACACGTTCAGAACCAACACACCTACGACGACGCTTCTCGGCACGGGCAATTTTTTCATCTTCAACACGTGCAACGAATCTCTCCACGCACCGGCGCTAAACTGAATCCATTTGATAATTCGGAACCATACAAAAAACGCGCCAAATAACAAGGAATTTATCATGTTCATGAGTGGATACTTCTCCTTATAATCTGGAAAGAATCGCATGAAATCTACGACCGATAACGGCAACGAGGACGTCTCGCAAACGCCCATGAAATAAACCCCGTACCACGCCATGTACGGTATAGTTAACATCCAGTAGCACAACAATCCCGTCATCGCGTGGTGCAACAACATTTCCACTGAATTCAACTCCGAGTTAAACAAAGATATGACAAAATCCCACGCCTGAAACGCTATTTGCACCTCTCCTATTTTCCTCACGTTTTCAGAAACTGGACCAAACAAACGTTCCTCCGCCGTTCGCGAAGATTGAAAGTGTTCGCTGAAATACCACGTGTTGATTCCATAATACGACACGTACGCCAAAGGAATAAAACAGGTCATCTGGAACGCGCCTAAAAACGACCCACCGTTTGCTTTTGCAATTGCCTTCGCGTCCACAAACTTGTGCATAAATCCACTCGCAAACACGAAGAAGAAGGAAAGGAATAGGAACCACTCGGAAATGTACACGAAGTCAATCTTCTCTCCTGGTTGCTGAGGAGCAGGAGAGAACAAACTGCCGAAGAAGCTATTCATGATGCGTGTGTGTGCGTGTGTGCGCGTGTGTGTATGTCTGCGTCGTTGATGTATTCGAGGGCGTATTCGAGAATAAATACTAGTAGATAAAACCAATTATTTAAAAAGTGACGACAATAAACGAAGAAAGCGAGAATCATCAAAACAGGATGATGTATGCGGGAGTATCTCTTCATTTCTGCGATATAAATTTTACAACGATGACCACACCACTTTCTCGGGTCAAGGACCAATGTTCGGCTGCAATTCTTCTTTGTACGAGTGCATCATCTCCTTGACGAACTGTTTGGAGTGCTCTTGCGAAAGGTGCTCCAACGCGCCTTCGCCGAGTTCGTATTGGTAAGTGAAGTCGTTTCCAGAAGCCGCGGTGATTTTATCTCGTAAAAGAACGCGTCGAGAAACGAGCTTTGGTATGATTTCGCAATGCTTGCACTCAAAATCGTTGGACCATTTTCCTAATCCAGGTCCTTTGCCGTTGTAGGAGGCTCGCATACCGAATCGTCCGAGCGCTCGAAACAGCGCTGATTCTTCCATCGTGCCTCCGTTAACTTGAATGATTGACGATATCGCGATAACGAGTCCTCTCCACATTTTTTTCGTTTTGGGAATGTGCTTGTCCACAAACTTGACGCGCGCGTCGATTGGCTGCGCCGAACGAAGAATGAACGACGTCGTCGACGTAGTCTCTGCACTTTTGCTCTTGCTCTGTTCCACTTGCGAGGTCACTCTTTGGACTTCTTTCAATTCCAAACCGAGATAGTCCAACAACCGCAACTGCGCACGAGGCAAAATGTAACTCGCCACGTTTCTCACTTTCTTTCCTTTCATGATCTTTGCCATCGCTTCCGTGTACAACGCTCGAGGAATCGGCGCGTTGCCGTTCTTTTCCATTTGGAAGAGAAAGAACCGCGCGGCTTCCATCGTCAAGTGTTGCACCTCCTGACTCGATAAACCTATGTGCGCTTGCACATTCTTTTCGTTGGAAACCTTGATGGCTTCTTTAATCTCTTTGAGAATCTTTGACACCGGTGGATCGGACACCCCGACGTACGAGTGCGGTCGTCGCACTTCTTCTCTGTTATTCTCGTTGTCTTCATCAATCACGACATTTTCCTCCTCTTCCTCCTCTTCTTCTTCTTCTTCTTCTTCTTCTTCTTCTTCTTCTTTACTCGCCTTCTTTTTCTTCGCACTCTTTACCGTAATCTTCGCCTTTTTCGACGCCGAAGTCGTCGTCGTCATCAATTTCGCCGGCGCGTTCTTCGCCACTTCGTTCACGTTTCTCTCTCGTTTTTTTCCTCCAGCAGATGATTTTTCTACCAATTTCTTCGGCGGCATTTTCTCTCTTTCTTTCTGTCTTTCTCTCTGACTCTCTCTGACTCTCTCTGACTCTCTCTCTCTGACTCTGACTCTCTCTCTCTCTCGCTCCTGATGATGATGATGATGTGATAATAAGAAGCACAAGCGCGTTTGGAAGTTTTTGAAGATGAAGTTTTTGAAAAAAGGAGAGACAACAGAAGAGAGAGAAGAGAGACGTTTTTGAAAATTTTTCACTCTATGACGTAGAAGCTTCTCTTCGAGTGACAGATTTGAAGAGTTGAAGAGCGACTGAAGACTGAGATAGATGTTTCGTGTGTTTGTGTGACGGCTCGCGTCGTCCGAATAAAAATCTTCACATCTGCCCTCTTTGTTTTGTATCAACAGACAAGAACAACAATAATGGCGACGACAACGCGCGCCAACACGATGATGCGACGCGGGGCGAACGCGTTAGCGCATCGATGGTATTATAGCAGTGGTGCTGGTATCCAAGCGACGACCTCTTTCTCTTTCTCCTCCTCTGCTTCCTCTAAATTGTTGTTTAACAACAACAACAACAATAACATCAACAACTACAACACGCAACAACAACAACTACAACAACAACAACAAAAGAGAGGTGTAGCGTACGACATCAACGCTCGGACGAAACCGCACTTGAACGTAGGGACGATTGGTCACGTCGATCACGGGAAAACCACGTTAACGGCGGCGATTACGAAAGTTATGGCAGAAGTTGGCGGTGCGCAAGAAGTCGCGTTCGATCAGATCGATAAAGCGCCGGAGGAGAAAGCGAGAGGTATCACCATCTCCACCGCTCACGTCGAATACGAAACGAAGAACAGACACTACGCGCACGTGGATTGCCCAGGTCACGCGGATTACGTGAAGAATATGATCACTGGTGCCGCGCAAATGGACGGGGCTATTTTAGTCGTCTCTGCGGCGGATGGACCAATGCCACAAACGAGAGAACATATTTTGTTGGCGAGACAAATCGGAGTGCCGAGTTTGGTCGTGTTTTTGAACAAGATCGATATGGTGGACGACGAAGAGTTGGTGGAGTTGGTAGAGATGGAATTGAGAGAGTTGTTATCGTTTTACAAGTTTCCTGGAGATGATATTCCATTCGTTAAAGGATCGGCGTTGCACGCGTTGAAAGGGACGAACGACGCCATTGGCAAGGAAAAAATTTTAGAATTGATGGACAAGATCGACGAGTACGTGCCGACGCCAGAAAGAGCGTTGGATAAGCCATTTTCCATGCCCGTAGAAGACGTGTTCTCTATCCAAGGGAGAGGCACGGTGGCGACTGGAAGAATAGAACAAGGGACGATTAAAGTTGGCGAAGACGTCGATCTCGTCGGTATCGTGCCGACGAAGAAGACGACCGTAACTGGCGTAGAAATGTTCAAGAAACAATTGAACGAAGGGCAAGCGGGTGATAACGCTGGTTTACTCTTGAGAGGTGTGAAGAGAGAGGAAGTTTTGAGAGGTCAGTTGCTTTGCAAACCGGGCTCTATTACTCCGCACGCGAAATTTGAAGCGGAAATTTACGTCTTGACGAAAGATGAAGGCGGCAGGCACACGCCGTTCTTTTCCAACTACCGACCTCAGTTCTTCATGAGGACTGCGGATATTACCGGGAATATCACGTTACCAGAAGGTGTCGAGATGGTCATGCCAGGTGACAACGTGACGTGCACGTTTGAGTTGATCACTCCGGTTGCCATGGAACAAGGTTTACGATTTGCGTTACGAGAAGGCGGGAGAACCGTCGGCGCCGGCGTCGTTGCCAAGGTTTTGGATTAATACTGCGCATACTGGTGCCTAGGTAGTGAGTGGTCTGTCTGGTGTTATAAAAAAGATTTGGATTATTATATTATTAAAAACTCTCTTCTGTCTCTCGTTCACTCTCTCTCTCTCTGAAGTAATTGTCGCATCGTCATCGGTATCTTCCTCTTCTTCTCCTACTACAAAAACAACGAGTAATTAGCGACCGAAGAAACCACCTCCTTTCTTGGAGTCCTTCTTCGCTTGCTCCTCGAGCATCTTCTCTCTCGCCAACTCTCTCGGACTCTTCGCCTTACCCGCCGCCGCTCTTCTCGCTCGGAACGCCTCCTTGTTTCTCTTCTTTTCGGCTAAGACGCCCGCGGTGTTAAAGGTCGGTGCCTGTCTTTTCGGTGGCGCGACACCAACCGCCGGCGTCATCGCGGCTTTGAATCTGTTCTTCCCGACCCCACAAGTCGGGCATCTGTACGAGTTCGGCAACGCGCTGAAATCACCTCTGTAAATATATCCGCAGTCGATGCACACCATCGGTTGCCCGGCTGCTTCTTTCTTCTTACCACCAAAGTTGAAAAACGCTTTGGTTTGGACGACCGATCCTCGACCGCCGGCGGTTCGAGCGCGAGATTTAGAAGACGCGGCCTGTTTGTAGTGAAAAAGAGAGAGAAAGGGTTTTGCGTGTGAGTTGTTGTTGTTGTTGTCGATCGATGGATGTCCACGCGGCGGGGAAAATGAATTTTTGTTTTTATTTTTGCACGTCATCACCACTCCTTGTGGCTCTCTCTCTCGTCGTCATCTCTTCATCTCTCGCGTTTGTAAAAAAACAAAAGACGCACCTTCGTACTAAACACGTTTCTCTTGGATGCTGCTAAGAAGTTCGGTTGCGCGATAAACGCACTCGAAGAAGTTGCCATTTTTTAGTATGTATTTAGTATATGTGTGATAAAAATAATAGAAATGTAAAGTAATCTGATGTGAGAGAGAAAGATCTTTTTTTTTCTTTTTCTCACAAAGAAATCCGAGCCACAAATCGAGTCTGCGCAGGTGGACTTTTTTTTCAGTCGAGAGCAAGTGAAAGCGGATGGAAGCATGAATGATCAAAATGAAAAAGTGAAGAGAAGGAAGCACTCATCACATAGGAAAAAGGGAGGAAGAAAAAACGTCAACCTTTGTTTGATACTTTTAAACTAACTACATCACATCGTATCTATTATCGCACGCGACGACGCTTCTCATCAAGAACACAAAAAACGCCCGCTGCTATTGCTATTATCGTTTCGATACTAACGATCGGGCTTAACGCCATCGCCGCCGCTCGCCTCCATTGCTTCTTTCAGCTCTCTCGGCAACGCATCCGTGCACTGACTGGACGTGCCTCGATATCGCATCTTGTGCTCTTCCCATACTAAAACGTGGACTAAACCGTCGCTCGATCGTGCCGCTTTTCTCGCGCGTTCGCAAATCTTCTCGTGTTTCATGCAACAAGGAAACTTGTACGGAAGAGGGTTTTTCGGATTGCGCGCTAACTTTTTAAACTCGGCTTCGGTTAAACTACTCGGCGCAACTGCGACGGTTGGATTTCTGGCATATTCGCTCGAGTAATCCACTTGATGTTCATCTGAATGCATTTTCTGTACCCAGGATCCATACGTGTCGTACTCGGAGAAGTAATAGTGTCCACCTTCGACAGTGGCAACCTCGTTGGCTACGGCGTGAATGTCCCACGGGAACCGTTTCTCCTCCTCTCTCAAGTGTTGCAACAAGTGACTATCCGCTCCAGTTTTTAAATAATGCGTAATATAATTCGTCATCTCCCGAACGTATTCTTTTTTCATTACCATAAACCCACAGACGTAGTTAAACGAATCGCCTTTCGGGTCTTTAGGGTACCCGCCTGGTTTCATCAACTTATCGCCTACGATGCGCTTATAAAACTTTGCATACCCGGTGCTCTTATGCGTCACCGGGTTCGCGCAAAACCGAACCGCGTAGTTTTCGCTCTTCGTCGTCTCTTTCACTAACTCTAACGGGCGCGTGGCAATGTTATCCGCGTCCCAAACTAAATAATACTCCGATAAATCTTTCACGTGTAACGCCACTCCCAACTTGAGATATTGTTGCAAATACCATCCGACTCGATTAGACCCTTCCTTTTGGCCAATCTGTTTCAACTTCTCGCCTCGTTCGGATAACGAGGAATACGTGACACCAGGTATGACTTCGTTTTCGTCCAAACATATGATATTCTTCGCCAATGAACGTAAATACGGGCATATTTCCACCTGTTTTACGACGAAATAAATCTTCCGAAAGTGATAGTGAAAGTTCAAGCGTTCGACGACTTGTTGCGTCGTACATACGGGAGCCACCATGACGATGACAACATCCATATCGGTATATTCTGTTTTTAACGGTTCGCTTTTCACTCGTTTATTCGTCGCAGAGGACGAGCATCCGATGTTGTTGTTGTTGTTGTTGTTGTTGTTATCGTAAGAGACGGCAAAGTTATCAACGCTGTCGTCGCGACGATGGCGATGAGGATGATGAAGATGATGGGCGTCGTTGTCGTCGTCGTCGTCGTGGTGCTCTTCTTCGTCATTCTCATCACCGTGCGAAGAAGACGACATCCAGGACGGAAAGTACGAGGAGGAAGAGAACTCATCATGGCGCCGCGCCAATGAAGCAGATGATGATGTGGATGATGATGTGGATGGATATCTCGAGTGATAATGCGTCGCAATAAAGTTCACCGTCATGGCGAAAAAGAAACACACGATGCCGAAACGAATCATCGCCTTCAAGCCTTGCGCGGGAGTCGGGCGTTTCATCTGCCGAAAGTTTACCATTTTATTTTTGCTCTTTTGTCTTTCTTTCTTTCTTCGCTCTTATTAGTAGTAAGTAGTATTCGTTTCTATTCTGTTTTACTAGAGCAGTAGCATTTGTTCCTTAAGGGAGAGAGAAAGAGATGAGAGAAAGAGAGAGAGGAAAAAGAAAAGAGTGAAGAGGAAAAAGTGAAAAAACTTCTCCCTCCCTCTCTCTTCTTGCCTACTGCTTTTTTTTGTCGTTTGGCACACAGCCCCGCCGCCTCTCGTTTCAAACGAACAAAAAAAAGGAAAAAGGGAATAACGAATAACAAACGAACAAACGAGGTTTTTTTATTCAAACGCTTTATTCCGCACTTAACGAGCGACGACGACGACGACGACGTAAACGACTTGACGAGAAACTGGAAGATTACTCACACACTTCACGTGGTAAACTTTAAACTCTCTCATACTCCTCGCGCAATGTTTGCTTCCACGTCAAACCAAACGATGATGATTCGCGCCAACAAGACGGCTGCTCGATCACCATCATCATCGTCCAGCAGTCGGATTCAAAATAAAGTAACGTTTAGAAAAAGACAACAACTTAGCAAGAACAACGCAACGTCATCAGAGTTTAGCAGTCGCGTTATCGATTCGTCTTTTCATTTAAAACGCGATAAAGAAGCTTCGGTGGCGGCGACGACGACGACGACGACGAAAGCGTCCAACAACAACAACAACAAGAGACAAAATGTCATCGCCAAAGCGGGCGGTGGCTCGATCGCTGAAGATACTTCTGGTATTCCAGAATCCGAAAGATTCGACATGAGCGAAGGTACGAACAAGAAAAGATGGGGCATGGTGTTCGCTTTGTTCGTCGCGTTCGTGTTGTGCAACTTGGATAAGGTCAACATGTCCGTCGCTATCGTCCCGATGGCAAAATCTTTCGGCTGGACGGCTACCCAAAAAGGTCTCGTCGCCTCTGCGTTCTTTTGGGGCTACGCATTCACTCAAATTCCGGGTGGATGGCTCTCATCCAAGTATGGCGGTAAAGCCGTCTTGTTCTATGGCGTCATTTTGTGGTCTCTTGGTACGTTGATTGCCCCGTGGTGCGCCACGTTAGGGATGGCTCCTTTGCTCGCGTCCAGGTTTCTCGTCGGTTTGGGCGAAGGCGTCGCGCCGTCCGCCGCGACTGGCATCTTGGCGAAGACCATCCCGCCGTCGCAGCGCTCTAAAGCCGTAACTGCTACCTTCGGTGGTTTGGACGTTGGATCTTTACTTGGTTTGCTCATTGCGCCGCCGATCATTTTGTTCCTCGGCGGCTGGCAAGCGGTTTTCTACCTCTTCGGCTTTCTCGGCTTCGCCTGGGGTGCCTGGTGGTGGCTTGGCTTCGCCAACGACAAATCCGTCGATATGAAGGAAACAGCGGCAGAAACCGCGAAGGCTGCCGGTGGATTGAACATCCCATGGGGTAAGTTTGCTAAATCCAAAGAGTTTTGGGCTTTGATGGTTGCGCACTTCACGTGGAACTACTTCTCCTACGGTTTGTTGGCCTGGTTACCGAGTTTCCTTTCCTCCGCGCTGAACGTTTCCCTCGCGAAATCGTCCTTCCTTAGTATCTTGCCGTACCTTTCTACCGTTGCGGTCACGACTTTGGTTGCCCCGATCACGGACTCCTTGGAAAACAAAAATGGTTTTTCCAGAACGGACGTGCGTAAGTTGTCGCAAACGCTTTGCTTTGGCGGTGGTGCGGTTGCGTTGTCCACCGTCGGTTTCATCGTTTCCAAAACTCCGGCCGCAGCTGTAACGAACACGACTATTGTTATGGTTATGTCTGCTCTCGCCTTCTGCTTTGGTATGGGCGCCTGGGTCAGAACCGGTTTGTTCTGCGGCCACCAAGATTTGAGCCCGAAGTATGCCTCGATTATGTTGGGCGTTACTAACACTGCCGCTGCTATTGGCTCCTTGTTGTCCACCTTTTTCATTGGATACTTCATGGAAGTCACCAACGGTTCCTGGGCTTGGTCGCTCTTCTACCCGATTGCGATTTTACAAGTTGCATCGGCCTTGATCTTCTCGGCGTTGTGGAAGTCTACTCCGATTGATTTTGATGCGTAAAGTTTTAAACGCATCCTCATGACATCAAACGATTATCACGAACGTATCATTTCAAACGACGTAGTGTTATAAACGATATCAAATAAAATCAAAAGAAAAAAGGGAAGAAAAGAGAGCGAGAATGAAAGAGAGAGAGAGAGAGAGAGAGAGAGAAAGAGAAAGAGAAAAAACATAAAAAAAGACAACGTCCGCTTTGGGCGCTGGATACCCAAGCTGGGCGCTGGATACCCGAGCACGGTTATACCAACAACTTAAAACGAGAGAAAATACATTTACACATTTGATTTGAATTTTTAAACGAACAAAATTACTAAACCAACTATATTTATTCATGTATGGGTTTATCGTAAGCGCGTGAGTGATTGAGTCCTTCTGTAATTCTTTTTATCTTTTATCGTATTCGTTTTTTATTTCAATATTAGTAGTTCTTCAAAAAAATGTTGTTCTTAGATTAAGCAGACCCTTCGGCGGCTTTGGCAGCCGCTTTGGCCTTGTTCTTTTGGTCCTTCAAATAGAAAGTGTAAACGGTGGAGACGAGGACGGCGCCAAAACCGGCGATGTACTTCCAGTTCAACTCTTTCGGGAAGAGCATGAAGGAGATGACGATGGACAAAACCTTACGTAAAGATTTCACAATTTCAGCTTCCGTGGCGCCAAAGTACTTGATCAAGGACAAAATGAAGGAGACAGAGGAGTAGCCCATGACGGAGAAGCCCATGATCATCGGGACGACTTGCGTGTATTGCATGGAGTGCGCAATCGCGGCGTTCAAACCACCAGACGCAACCAACGGAATCAAACCGTAGACGGTACCAATCAAAGACGCGTAGCACAAGACCTCTTGCGTCGTGGACGGCGTTTCACATCTGAAAAAGTTCTTTTCTTCGAAGTTGGCGCAGATGGCGTCAACACACAACGCACCGGCAATCAACGCAACGCCAATCGGCGCGAACGCCGGGGAAGACGCGACGTCACCCAAGGTGAAGAGAACGATACCGGCAACCAAGATGGCGGCAGACAACCATTCCTTCCAGTTGTACTTCTTGCCGACGATCATGACGGAGAATGCCATGACTGGGATGATCTTGGCAGACTTAAAGACGATTCTCGTCGCGTAGTTCAAGTAGGACAAGGCGTAGTTGGTCAAGGCCATGCCGCCGTAGGTATAGACGGACAAGATGCCGTAGTTCTTCCAAGAACCTTTTCTAGAGTCTTTAGTGAGCTTCATTTCCAAAGCACCGCATAAAAAGTACGTGAACGTGGTCAACACGGTCATCCACGCGGAAAACTTAAAGCCCGGGATGCGGAAAACGCCTTCTTGCAAGGCGGCAAAGCCCAACGCGGAACCGAGAGAACCAGAGGCGAGAATCAAAAAGGACAACCCTTCGTTGTCCGGCAAGTTGATGCCAAAAACTTGCTTCTTCTCTCCCGGAGCGGCTTTCGGGACACCAGCGGCTTGACTGTGTGCACGTAATAATACAGAACAAGAAGAACAAAGAAACGTCAAAGGTCAGATTTAATAATACACGTCGTCCGTCGTCCGCAAAAAGGTTTATTTATTTCCTTCTTTCAATATTTCAATTCTCTTCTTCTTGTCTGGTGCAAAAAAAAGAGACCGCCGCCACGCTTTTACGACCAAAAAGGGAAAAGAAACGAACAAAAACAAGAAGAAGAAGACAAAGACGTGCGCTACTCTCGTCGTCTTCTTTCGATGAAACGAAGCGCGAGTATTCGAACTACAGCAAAGAAAGACTCGAAACACTCACACTTGCAATTTGCCTCTCGACGGCGGCGTTTGCATCAACACCGAGTATTGGTTTCTTTGCGTGGCCATTTTCAAGCCCTTCAACGGCGCACCCTGCAACGTGATCGACGACGATTTGGAGCAGGAGGCTTTTATGCTACTCACGCGCGTTCTTCTTGTGGAGGAAACTCTGGCGTTAGTTACAATCGGAGTGCTCAAAGACAACGCCGACATCCTCTCTGGGTATAATAGTAGGTAATCTGCGTGTGTGTTTAGGTGCGTTGAAGATATATATCAACGCGTGTTAAAGTAGTCTGTGTCTGTAACCCGACGCGTAAATATAATAATGCGGTTATGTTAGTTGTTTGGTACAAGAGAAAGAGAAAAAGAGCGAAAAAATTCCCGCCGCCGCACAAAAAATCTAGGAATAAAAAATGAAGAATATGGTTTTGTCTTCTTCGTGTTGTCATCATCATCGCGCGCAACCGATATCAGCATTAGGAGCAGCATTAGGAGCAACAGCGAAACGAAGACCAACAGGGAGGAGTAATAATAATAATGCTCGAACGACGACGACGCCCAAAAGAGGAGGAGGAGGAGAAAGAGGCTCGATGATAAAAACAAACGCGTCGTCGTCGAACTTCTATCTTCCATCGTCTTCTTCTGAAGGGGAAAGGCACGTCGTCGGCGTGAACAATAAGAGTACTTATAATATTGGAAGAGGAAAGAGAAGAAGAAAACCTCTCATCAACGCGGCAAGACAAAATACAAACGGAAGAATCGTCGTCACGCGCGCCGTGTCGGATGGAGGAGGAGAACAACCGCAAAAGAAAATCTCGCAATCTGAGTTTACCGAACGAGCCTGGGAAGCCATCGTAGCTGCTCCGGAAAACGCGCAAAAAGCGTCGCAACAAATAGTCGAAACCGAGCACTTATTTTTGGCTCTGTTGGAACAACGAGAAGGATTCTCCGGGAAAATCTTGAAACATCTAGGAGTGGACATGAAAACTGTGATCGATAAGACGAACAAATACATCGAGAGGCAACCGAAAGTGCAAGGCGCTTCGCAACAAGTTTTGGGGAGACACTTGGAAATAGCCGTGGATAACGCGCGAGACCGAGCGAAGCAGTTACAAGACGCGTTCGTGGCCGTGGAGCATTTGACGCTGGCCATAGCCGAAGATGCGAGATTTGGCAAAGATTTGTTCGAAAAGGATTTAAAGATCTCGACGGAACAGTTGGAAGCAGCCATCGTTTTTTTACGAAAAGGCCAAACGGTGACGGACCAAAGCGCAGAATCGAAATACGACGCGCTGTCGAAATACGCAAGAAATTTGACAGACGAAGCGAAAAAAGGTAAATTGGATCCGGTAATTGGGAGAGACGACGAGATTCGTCGCTCGATTCAAATCTTATCCCGACGATCGAAGAATAACCCCGTTTTGATTGGCGAACCCGGGGTCGGTAAAACTGCCATCGCCGAAGGGTTGGCGCAACGCATCGTCAACGGAGACGTGCCTACTTCGTTACAAGATGTTTCCATCATGTCTTTAGATATGGGTTTACTCATCGCCGGTGCCAAATTTCGAGGCGAGTTTGAGGACCGTTTGAAAGCGGTGATGAAAGAAGTTGTCGACTCGATGGGGAAAATTATCTTGTTCATCGACGAAATTCACACCGTCGTTGGTGCCGGTGGGAACGGCGGTGGTGGCGGCATGGACGCTGGAAACTTGTTGAAGCCGGTGTTAGGAAGAGGTGAACTTAGATGCATTGGGGCGACAACTTTGGACGAGTTTCGACAGCACATTGAAAAAGATCCCGCGTTGGAGAGACGCTTCCAAAAAGTTTCGGTCGAAGAACCTTCGGTGGAGGATACGGTTTCAATTTTGAGAGGTTTGCGTGAGAGATACGAATTGCACCACGGCGTTTCTATTTCTGACGCCGCGCTAGTGGAGGCGGCGAACTTATCCGACAGGTACATCGCCGATAGATTCCTTCCGGACAAAGCCATCGACTTAGTCGACGAATCTGCGGCGAAATTGAAAATGGAAATTACCTCGAAACCGACGGCTTTAGACGCCATCGACCGGGAGATTATTAAGTTGCAAATGGAAATCTTGTCTCTGTCCAGGGATGGATCGGCCATGACCTCGGCGACTGACAAGAAATCGACCGAATCGAAACTGAAACGCATGAAGAAAGAAATTGACGCGTTGAAAATCGAACAGAAAGATTTGCAGGATCGTTGGCAGGAAGAGCAAGATAAGTTGATCCAGGTGCAAACGCTGAAAGAGGAAATTGAACGCGTCGGCGTAGAAATTGCAAACGCGGAACGCGCGTACGATTTGAACAAAGCCGCAGAGTTGAAATACGGAACTCTGATGGAGTTGCAACGCTCGCTCGGCGAAGCCGAGGAAGTTTTGATCGCCGAAAAAGACAACAAAAACAAACTTTTATCGGACGAAGTCACCGAGAACGACATCGCGGAAATCGTCGCGAAATGGACCGGAATCCCAGTTGCAAAGTTACAACAAGGTGAAAGAGAGAAGCTTTTAGATTTGGATTCGGAATTACATAAACGAGTCGTCGGTCAAGACGAAGCGGTGAAAAAGGTCTCCGAAGCTATTCAACGTTCCAGAGCTGGGTTGAGTGACCCGAACAAACCGATCGCCTCGTTTGCATTTTTGGGTCCAACTGGCGTCGGCAAGACAGAGCTCGCCAAAACGCTCGCGAATTTCTTATTCAACACCGAAGATGCGATGATTCGAATTGACATGTCTGAGTACATGGAAAAGCACGCGGTATCCAGACTGATCGGCGCGCCGCCCGGATACGTCGGTTTCGAAGAAGGCGGACAACTTACCGAGGCTGTGCGAAGACGTCCGTACTCTGTCATACTGTTCGATGAAATGGAAAAAGCGCACGCGGACGTGTTCAACGTCTTGTTACAGATTTTAGACGACGGTCGCGTGACCGACTCTCAAGGGCGACTGGTGAGTTTCAAGAATACCATTTTGATCATGACCTCCAACATCGGCTCTCAATTCGTTTTGGACGGTTTACTCAATGCCGGCGAGGAAACGGAGCAACAGGCGAAGAAATCCACGGGTGAGAGGAAGACGAAAGTGATGGATGCAGTTCGTGGACACTTCCGTCCAGAGTTTATCAACAGAGTCGACGAATGGATTGTTTTCGACCCGTTGCTAAGTTCACAAGTCGAGGCGATTGTGCTGCAGCAAATCGAACGCGTTCGATCTCGATTAAAAGACAGACGCATTGCGATTGAAATCGAGGAATCTGCGTTAGAAGCGCTGTGTGTGATTGGATACCAACCCGCATTTGGCGCGCGTCCAATTAAGAGAGCGGTTCAGCAATACCTCGAAACCTCCATCGCGAAAGCTATACTCCGAGGTGACATCTCCGAGGAAGATGTCGCGGTGGTTTCAGCGAAACGCGTCGAAGACGACGATTTGATCGAAGGTGGTCAACAGTATGAGTTTGAAGTCAAGCGAAAAGCGAGAGCGAAGAAACAAGCAAAGTCCACGGACTCTGTCGATGAGGAAGTTACTAAATAAACTTTGAATAACATCATATATAAGTATCGCGCGCGCGTGCATGTGTGTTCTAAATTCTCTAAAAATGAATACTATTCTCTACTTTAATCTACCCTCGACTTTCGAATCGAGTCTCTTTCAAATCGCTCCATAACCACACCCGGTCTTTCAGCTGCCTGATTTTACACTGTTCGATTTCATCCACTTTCCTTCCAAACTTGTAAATCCCTACCGTCGGCGTCCATCGCATAAACTTGGCCGTTTCCGGTAATAAATCCACATCTGTGAATATAAATTCCGAATTCGGATACTTCTCCGCCTCATCAAACACGGAAGGCGAGAGTTTGTGACAGTGTTTGCACCAACTCGCGCCAAAGTTCACGACGACGAGTTGTTTTCCTTTCGTTTCGTCGAGTTTTTTTTTGAAACTTTCTTCGCCTTTAATCACCGAAACGTTTCTTTGCGTCGTCGTCGTCGTCGAGGAAGAAGAAGAGGACAAAGAAGAAGAAGACAAAGAAGAAGAAGACAAAGAAGAAGATAAATCAGAGACAGAAAAAGCTATCTCTTCTTCACCATCGCCTCTCATTTTTTCTCGCTTCTTTCTTTCTTTCTTTCTTTCTTCTTTGATGAGTGAGAAAAAGGATGAGAGATGATTTTTGTGATGATGATGTTTGATGATGAAAGAAAAAAAAATAAATCGCAAAAAAACACATAAAGAAGAGAGAAGAGATCTCTCTCTCTCTCTCCTTGCTTCATTTTTTACCACCCGCCTCTCTCGTCTTTTTTCTGAGCTCTTCGGGTTTGTTTGCAGCAAACACTCGATAAAAGTATATATAAGTTATCATTTACACGACGACAGAGAGAGAGAGAGAGAGAGAGAGAGAGAGAACAATAAAGAGAGAGAGAAGAGAGAAAGAGGAAATCTTTCTTCTCTCTCTCTTTTTGTAAATCCAAAATCAAATCCGCTGACGTTTTGCGCGCTCGACGGCAGTTTGACGGCGGCCAACCCGGGCGTCCCGTTCAAATGACGAACAACGCGAATATCGATGTTCAGCAGCTCAACAGTAACAACAGTCCGAAATCCTCCTCAAATATCATGATAGGAGGAGGAGGCCAGAAGTTTTTCGCCTCGAAATGGCTGACGTTACTTCTGTCTCAGTTGGTGATGGTCTCCTCGGGCGCCTTGTATTGTTTCCCTTTATACTCGCAAACTATGAAGGAGAGATTAAATTTGACGCAAGAGCAGTTGACGTTTATTGGTACGTGTGGGAATTTCGGGGCGTTCTTCTCTGTTTTAGGCGGGATGTATTTCGATCGATTCGGGAGTAAAGCGACGTTGTTCTTGGGAGGAACGTGTAAAGTGATTGGGTTCGGAATGACGACGATGATTTTACGAGGGATTATTTTTCCGCAAACAGTGTTTTTCTCGAGCGTGGCTGCGTACATTATGGGGACGGGTTGCTCGACGAGCTTGACTGCCGCGTTGGGGGCGAATTACGCGAATTTTACGGACAAGACGCAACACGGGAGATTAGTCGGTTTAATCATGGCATTTTTTGGTTTATCGAGCGGCGTTTTTAGTATAGTTTTTGACGTGTTTTTCATGAACACCACCGCCGGAAGTGATATTGGGAAGAATAGCGTAGCGTTCGTGCAGTTCTTGGCAGTTTTTTGCGGCGGCGTTGATATTTTATGTTCCACTGTCGTCGGCGTTCCGAGAGGATTCGCTTTGCCGTCTTCATCCGCTTTGGATGAAATAAACAGTAATAACGCTATGAATATAAATAACGAAAGTAGTAGGAGTGTAGGGTCGATGACGGACGATGTTAAACGAGCATTTGTCACTGGAAATTTAACTGTCGACGATCGTTTGCGTTGGAGCTTGACGATTACGGCAATAGGCGCGGTACACGTCGCGGTTTCAGGGTACTTGGCGCACCAATTTGGATCGCAAGCGACGTCCCCGCTTGCGTTGTTTATTTTTGCGTGCATCGCGTACTCGTTGTATCGCGTGACGACGTTAGGCACAAACTCGTTATTACATCATAAGAGTGAATTAGTCGCCGCGAGTTCGGTGGTTTCGACGGATCAAAAGTCGTCGGAAATGAAATCGATGGACGACGTAGAAAATCCGCAAGGTACTAATAGCAACGCTTCAAGCAGAATGACAAACTTGTCACCGACAGAGGTTTTACAGGAGATGAACTTTTATTTACTCTTCGTCGCACTCATGTTCTCGCTCGGGTCTGGCGTCACGGTGATTAACAACTTGACGCAAATCGCGAAAGCATTCGGAGAGAATTTGCCGAGTTCGATGCCGTTGACGCTTCTGAAAATGTTTGCATGCACAAACACGTTAGGTCGATTACACGCTGGTTATTGGAGCGATAAGTTATCCAAGCGACCTTTGGATGGTAGCGGCGTGAAAGAATCGCATTCATCGCGAAAGCTACGCACTTTGGGAGGATCTTCTTCGAATATCGTTTCGAGCTTTATGTCAAACTTTGACACCTCCGGGCGCGTCGGTCGCGTTCGGTTTACGTCGTTTTTAATCGTCGGCGCATTTTTTGGTATGATTGCGTGTTGGACCGCGTCGGAGGATATGCCGAGTAGTGCTTTGGCTTTAACTTTAACCACTGGATGTGCAGTCACAGGTTGGTTTTACGGCGCTTTGTTTTGGTCCATGCCGACGGTGACGATTGATGTCTTTGGACCGAAACATTTCGGCGCCAACCGAGGTTTGGTTGGTTTAGCGCCCGCTCTTGGTGGGTATCTCATGAGCACAAAGATAGCAGGTGCGGTGTATCAGTACTCCGCCGTTTTTGATGAAGGATGGAAGTGCACGTCCGGTCGCGTGTGTTACGCGCAGGCTTTTTTTATCAATACGATTCTCGTAGTCATCGCGTATTGCTCGGTTTTACTTTTGTGCAGAAGAAGAAACGAATGACCTACTCGTCGTAACTATTAGGTATTTTTATTATTATGGCAATAAATATATTACAAGCTTCCTGAATATGTAGTGTGTTGCTGTTACGTGTTGTTATTGATGTTGTTGTATATTTATACATACTATATATCTAGCGAAGAAAACGTACGCAAAACGCGATTCATTAATCCCATCCGCACAATTTTGGTCGTATGACCTTCTCAAACACGCCAAACGCCTCGTCCGTGGATTCGGGTAACACCGTCGGTAACAACCCGCCGTTAACTCGAAACGTGATTAGAAAAGAGTTTGTCACGGTTGCACTTACGGTTTTCGGATTCACCACGATCGCTTCAACTTGCATCACGATATCTCTTTCAATATCATTCCCGCTTTCGAACACGTTTGTCTCTTTCAGTTCTAGAGTTTTCTTATCGAACTCTCCGGGTTCGCCGACGTGGATGATGTGCGCTCGAAACCTCAACAAATCGCCAACCTCGACTGGCGCTCTAAAATCCACGTCCGACATGTTCACGAAAAGTGGAAACGTACCCGCAAACGTGTACGCGTTCGCTAACGCCAATTCAAATCCACGTCGTAACAAAAATCCTCCAAATATCCGCCCGGATAAGTTCACCTGCTGCGGTTGCGCGACGAACAAATTTTCGTGCACCGTCTGCGAAGTCAAAACTATCTTTGATAATTTCTCGTCTAACACCGCTCTCGAAGGCATCTCTTTTGCCACTCGGGACATTTCCCGCATTTTTTTAACCCATTGTTTACGAAACACTCGCACTTCCTCACGCATGGGCAT
>JACLAA010000629.1_pt1 | contig 24689 bp, 37 predicted proteins | sample 8027891 | NCBI WGS metagenome assembly JACLAA01 (sample SAMN15724900, study PRJNA655200) | protist metagenome | isolation source: fluorescence activated cell sorting (FACS) single amplified genomes of... | place: Spain: Blaines Bay Microbial Observatory, Mediterranean Sea | collected 2016-01-19 | reverse complement strand
ACAAGTTTTATAAAAGGTCTATCTGGAAAACAACTTATGGGAGCTGGTGCAGGTATACTAGGTTTATCCGGTGCATTTGATGGTATGGAAGATCAACAATTAGAAGAATTAAAAGCTAACCCAGAAGCTTTAGCAAATTATTTAAGATCATATTATTCTAATTTAAATAAAGATGCTACACCAACACAGATAGAAGAATTTGTACAAAGAAACATGAAAGCTGGTGGTGGTAGAATGGGTTATGATGATGGAACTAATCCTAAAAAAGATTTTTTAATTAAAAAGGGATATGGAGATATGGTAAAAAATATGTCTGTTATAGAAATAGATCAGTTGTTTAATAGTGTTAAAGGAACTACAACTGCAGCAAACACGTATAGAGAACCCGCATATATGGGTGGTAGAATGGGTTATGCGGGTGGAACAGAAGAAATAGTTCAACCTTCAGCTTCTATGATGGTAGATACAACAACTTCTAATCCTATACCTAACGATGCTCCTCAAAAAGAAATATCAGAAGTAGCAAAAATTATGCTTGGCCCTGGTAGATCTGGAATTGGAGAACCAGAAGATGGTACAATGAAAGGTTATCAATTTTTTAGAACACAATATTTACCTAAAAAAGTAAAAGAGATATCAGAAAATTTTGGTATTGAAGAGAGTGATGTTTTAAGACTGATTAGGGAAGAAATGATGCAGTATATAGATACACCTAAATCACTTGAAAAACCTAAAATGGCATATGGCGGTAGAATGGGTTATGAAAGTGGAACAGAAAATCCGTTAGCTAAAATTTTTAAAGGTGATATGAAAAATAATATTAAAATGCCAGATGGTTTAGAAATAATGTTAAAAAATATGACACCTGAAGAAAGAAAACGTAGAGAAATAATAAATAAAAATAATGCAATTACATATAAAAAAATTCAAGAATCAATGATGAAAAGATTACCTAAAATTTCAGAAGAAGAAAAAGAAAGAAGAAGAATTATAAATGAAATAAGAAAAAAACAAGCAGAGGAAATGGGTCTTCCACCATATGTTTCATTAATGGCTAACGGCGGTAGAATTAAACGTGCTTACGGGTCTGATGATTTAGTGGAACAGGCTTCAGGGATTGAAGGACTAGATATTAATATTAATCCTAAGGGTGTAAAAGAGTTAGATTTACGAGAAACAGGTGGATTTATTCCTCCAGTTGGTGTAAAAGAAAAGGCAGATGACATTCCTGCAATGTTATCAAACAACGAATTCGTATTTACTGCTGATGCTGTAAGAGCAGCAGGTGGTGGTAGTGTAAATAAAGGTGCTCAGATTATGTATGACACTATGAAAAAATTAGAAAATGGAGGAACAGTATAATGGCAATTAGTGAAACTAGAGTCAGGCCACCGGAATTTATAGAAGCAGCAGGTAAAACTTTTTTAGGTGATTTATCAACAGCAGTAGGTGATTTTAAAGGTGCTGATCTTTCTAAAGTATATGGTGCTCAAAACGTAGCAGGATTAGATCCTTTACAACAACAAGCTATTAAAGAATTACAATCAGGTATTGGTGCATACAAACCATACATTCAAGATGCAGCAGCAGCTACAGGTCCTACAGGCTATCAACAGTTTATGTCTCCTTATCAACAGGATGTCATTAATCAAACGTTAAGTGAGTACGATCTTCAAGCACAAAAAGGTTTAGGTAATATATCTCAAAGCGCTATAGCTTCTGGTGCCTTTGGTGGATCAAGAGAAGGCGTTGCACAAGCAGAATATATGTCAAACTCTGACAGAAACAGAGCAGCATTACAAGCACAATTATTAGGTCAAGGATTTTCACAAGCTAATCAATTAGCGCAAAATCAATTTGCTAATCAAATGAATTTAGCTCAACAAGTTCCTGCATTACAAGGTCAACAAGTTGCAGGTCTAACTACATTAGGTGGAGCATTACAAGCACAAAGACAAAATGAATTAACTGCTAACCAACAATTAAATATACAAAAATTAAATCAACCATTAACTGCAGCACAGCAATATGGTTCAGGTGTAACACAATTAATTGCAGGTTATCCTGGTAAAACTACACAAGACATAACACCTAATCCAAGTGGACTACAATCTTTAATTAGTGCGGGATCGGGATTAGCAGGAATTTATAGAACACTAAAAGGATAATATGAGCAGAGTATTTAGAAGACCAATGTTTAGAGGTGGATCTACCAATATGAATGGTATCATGTCTGGTATTGAAGATAGAAAAAATTATGCTAATGGACCAGAAAATCCATCTGCTGGAGATAGATACAAAGAGATATATGAAAAATATGCACAACCAACTATTGATCCACTAGGTAAATATTTAATTCAAAGTTCACTACAAGGTTTTTCTGAAAATAGAGGTGGAAGTACTTTAGGTAATTTAGGTTTAGCATTTGGTGGAGAAAAATTAAATACATTATTTTCTGATATAGAAGGTCAAAGAACAGGCAAAAGAGACATGGAGCTTGCTAAACTAGGTTATGATATTGATGAAGAAGAAAGACAAGCAGCTATTGCAAGAGAAGATGAATTAAGAACACAGCAACAAGGTTTTGATCAAAGTTTATTAAATCAAGAAATACAAGCCAAAGCTGATCTTGCTCAATTAAATAGAGATCTTAAAGCTGCAGAAGGTGATGCTGATAGACAAAATAAAATTGCAATTAAAATTCAAGAAGGTGAAAATAAAATAGCTGAACTTCAATTTAAAAAAGATAACCCAGAAATTGGTAAAGAATTTGCAGCACAAACACCAGAAGAACAATTTAAAGTATTTACTAATTTATATTTACAATCAAACATTCCACCAATTAAAAATAATGCAGCTGTTTTAGCTGACTTTAGATTAAAACATAGTAACCAAGGTTATTATGAATTAAATTATAACTATAGTAACAAAAGTAAAAAATACGAACCTGATTTTTCAGCTATTCCTATAGGTGGTTTAACTTATGATCCAACACAAGGGAAAGCTTTTAGAAGAAACAAAGACGGAAGTTTTACAGAATTAAATCCATTCGATTTATCACCATTAGATGCTGATGGTACGGAGTAAACATGGCTACACTAGTCATAGATCCAGTTACCGGAAAACTAGTCCGAAAAGACTCTTTAACTAGTAATAAAAATAAAGAAGACATCAATAAAAATCTATATACCGGTATAGACGAAACCGATATTGAATTACCAGACGCAGAAGATAACAATGAAGTCAGTGGTGCTACTGCTTTTGCAGCAGGTTTAGCATCTGGTGTTATTAAAGTAGGTGAAGGTGTTGTATCATTAGGTGCAGAGTTAATTGATTTAGGTGTAGATACAGATACAGCAGCATCTGTTGAACAATTTTTTGATGACTTAAATCCTTTTGAAGAAATTGCAGAAGAAAGAGCTATTGGTAGATTAACAGAAGCTTTTGTTCAAATAGCTGTACCAGGTGGTGCAGGTGCAAAAGCAGCAACAATGGCAGCTAAAGCTTTAAAAGCAAAAAGAGCTGGTAAGTATGTAAACTTTAAAGGTAAGAATCTTAAAAAAGGCACAGCTAAAGCAAAACAATTAAATGATTTATCAGGCACACAAAGATTTGCAGCAGTGGTTGCAGGTGGTGCAGCCGGAGAAACATTAGTAGCCGATGTAGAAAAAATAGGAACGTTTGGAGATTTGTTTGAAGCGGGCCCAACAGAATTAGATAGAGAGATATCGGAAGATCCTTCAGAAGATGCATCAAGAAAACTAGCAAACAGATTAAGATTTGGTGCTGAGTCTACATTACTTACACCATTTGTTTATGGTGTTGGAGCTGGTGCTAAAGCATTAGCTAAAAAGGGAAAAGAACTAGCTTATAGTAGTTCTAAGATAGAAAGAGGATTAGATAAATTAGCAAGTGCATTTAGATTTAGAGGAACTAAACCTGCAGAAATTGCATCTGCAAAACAAACTCAAAATGCTAGACAAATGAGAGATACTAATTTTTCTGAAGAACAAGTTTCTATAATAGATAGAGAGGTAGATAAAATATTTCCAGAGTTTAGAAAATTTTTTAATGCATCTGCTGTATCAGAGAGAAAAGAATTTTTAAAAACATTAGACAACACTTTGTTTGAAGGAGACTTAACAGCTCCAATAGATTCTAATTTAAGAAATCAAGTTACAAAAATAATTACAAAAAGAATGGGTGCAGAAAAAGGAAACCCTGTAGCTAAAACTATATTATCAACTTTAGAAAAAACAAGAAAAGAATTTAATGATTTGTTAGAAATAACTGCTGCTGGTCCAGGGGGTAAAGTAGATTTACCTACAGGTGTTACTAGAGATTTAAGAAAAATAATGGGTAACAGAGTTAAAAATTATATTGGTAATACATTTGAAATATTTGAAGATGCAGAAGCAGGTTTCTTTTCTAAATATAAACCAACTAAAGATTCTATAGAAAATGCAAAAGCTTTGTTTATGAGATATGCAGCTAAAAATAAAAATCCAATTACTGAGTTAGAAGCAGAAGGTATGGTAAATGATATTATTAAACAAGTTAGAAAGATGGATCCACGTAAAGATACACTTCCTACTTTTGCATATCAAAACTTATCTAAAGCAGCTGATGATGCAATAGGTTTAAAAACCTTTGCTCAAACTTTACAAAAAGATTTACCTGGAGGTAAAAAAGAATTATTAGTTTTAGGTAAAGGGTCAAAAGTATTTAGAGAATTGTTTGGTGAGATTGAAGATGCAAGACACTCAATCTTTGAAGGTATGAATAGACTATCTACTATTGCTAGAAAGAATCAATTGTTTGATGAAATATTAGATGTAGATGATGCAATGAAAGCTGCAGCAAAATCAGATACACCTTTAGGTCAAAGAGGATTTTTTCATGGTAGTCCGTTAATTGCAAAAAGAGCTTTTGGACCCAATGCAGACATTGTTCCTATGGATAAATATGTTGAACAATATTTTAAAGATGGTGTACTAATTAATAGATTGGCTAACACTTATACTACAAGAGAGATAGCTGAAGGTTTTACTAACGTAAGTAATATTCAAAACTGGATGAGAGGTGAGGCTGAAGGTCAAGGAGCTGTAGGTAAAACTTTTTCTTGGGCTTGGCGTAACTTACTACTTACACCTAAAGCAGGTGCACAATATGCAAAAACAATTTTATCTATACCTACACACATAAGAAACTTTTTAAGTTCTGCAGCATTTTCATTAGCAAACGGAAGTATTGGACCAGGATTTGGAAAAGCTATGGCTAGAGCTTTTGGTAGTGTTCAAGTAGGTGGACCTAGAAAACCAATATCACAAGAAAAATATAGAGAATATTTAGAACTAGGTATTACTAATACAAATGTAAGGCTTGGTGATATTAGAAATCTAATGAAAGATGTTAGATTTGGTGAAGGTAATATTGCAGCCGATAGTATTTTAATACCTATGATTAATTCTTTAGGTAAAAAAACATCTAGAGGAATTAAAAAAAGTGCTAAGTTTATGCAAGATTTATATGTTGCAGAAGATGATATTTGGAAAATTGTAGGATATGAAACTCAATTACTTCAAAGAGGAAATGCATATAAAAATGCAGGTATTAAAATATATGATGATGCACTTAAAAAAGAAGTAGCACAGATAGTACAAGATACAATTCCAAACTATGCTAAGGTTGGTGAGTTTGTAAGAGCTGCACGTATGTCACCATTCGGTAACTTTATGTCATGGCCGTCAGAAATATTTAGAACAGGTACAGGTATCTTTAGACAGATAGTAAAAGATTTAGCTGATCCAACTACAGGTAAAATTAATCCAATTACTAGTAAAAATCCTATGAAAGGTTTAGCTATGAAAAGATTAATAGGTACTACATTTGCAATGGGTGCAATACCCTATGGATTAATTAAAGGTTCACAAGCATTATTTGGTGTATCTAATGAAGAAGCAGATGCAGCCAATGACTTCGTTGCACCATGGGCAAAAGATTCACAAAAAATATATATGAGAGATCCAGAAACAAATGATCTATACTACATTAACTGGTCTCAAAATAATGTCTATGATACTTTAACTAGACCTTTTCAAACAGTATTACGTAATATTCAAGAAGGTGTAGAAGACGAAGATGTTTTATTAAAAGGATTTGTTCAAGGTATTGCAGAAGCTGCAGGTCAAACCGCATCACCATTTATATCAGAATCTATTTATACAGAAGCATTTATGGATATCTGGTTTAGAGAAGGTAGAACAAGAGAAGGAAGACAGTTATATAATGATCAAACTCCTGAACCAGAAAAAATTGCAACTATTATGCAACACTTATCTAAAACATTATTACCTACTACTGCTCCTTTCCAAAGAACTATAAAAGCATTTACAGGTGAACCAGGAAAAGGATCTGAGATATATGAAATACCAAGAGAGGTAGCCGGTATATTTGGGTTCAGACCAATTAAAGTTGATCCAGAAAAATCTTTAGGATTTAAATTATTTGAATATCAAAAAGCAATATCTGATTCTAGAAAATTATTTACAGGTGAAATAGATGTAACAGAAATGAAAACAGCAGAAGATGTTATTAAAAGATATTACATTGCTAACAAACAAATATTTGAAGCTCGTAAAAAAATGTTAAACACTATTGATAATGCTAGAACTATCGGGATATCCCCTTCAAAAACTTATGAAATATTTGATAAAAGAAATTTAAAATCAGAATACAATGAGCTTACTGCTGGTGTATTTGATCCATTCTTTCCATCACAAGGACTACAAGAAAGATTTCAAGATCTTGCACAAAAAGGAAATGTAGCAAATGTATTCTTTGAAGCAGAACCTGCTTTAAGAGCTATGAATGCTATAATGGAAGGTTTAACTTTATTTGATGAATTTAATTTAGATCTTGAAGATTTTTTACCTGACACTGATCCACAAGGCCAATCAGCCTTACCACTTACACCAATGCCAAACCAACAAGTAGTACAAACTGCGGCAGCTATGCCAGCAGCAGGCGCCATGAATCAGGGATTGACGCCAACGGAGAATGCTTTATATTCTGAAGAAGAAAAACAAATCACATTAAGAAACAGAGGACTTGCATAATGCCTAACGGAAATAAAATTAACCCCAAAACAACAAGAGAGCACTTGCTTTCTATCTACGGATATATTACTGGATTAAAAAATGATGTTAAACACATGCACGATGGTATACACGATTTGGGCGGTAAGATAGACAAGATCTATTGGGTGTTATTGGGTACTGTTGGGGCAGTATCACTTCTGTTGCTAGAGAAAGTATTAGATAAGGGTTGGTTTTAAATCCATTCTCTAAAATCTTCATCCATTATTTTATTAGCTATATTAACTTTGTTACGTAAAGCTTTTACAATTCTTTCATCAATAGTATCTTGACTCATTATATCAATGTAAGTCATCTTTTGTGTTTGACCTATACGATCAATACGTGCTTCTGATTGTTGACGTTTCTCAAGATCATAACCATTTGAAAAATAAATCATGTTGCTTCCAGCAGTCAATGTAATACCATAACCACCTGTGTGAGTTGTACCTACAAAAAATCTACACTTATCATCTGTCTGAAATCTTTTTATATTAGTTGATCTAGCATCCGTATCTGTTGCACCATAATAATCTACAACAGATTCATCACCATATACTCTTTTTATCTCTTTAATAATTCTTCTTACATCATGTGTGTAGTGGGACCAGATAATAGTTTTACCTTCTACATTTTCAAGTATGCTCATTAATTCAGCAAGCCTACTACAAGGTAAATCTTTTATGGTACCATCATCTGCAGTGAAATGTCCACAAGTAATTTGATGTAGTCTCATCAACTGAGTCATGACCGTAGCTGATGATTGCATCTTGTCATCTAAAAAAGCTATTGCTTCTTTTTTCATTTGCTCATATACTTTCTTCTGCTCTTTTGTAAGCTCAACATAATGCTTGACATAACTTTTTTCAGGTAAATCTAAACAATCATCTTTTAATATTCTTTTAGAAAATGGTTTTATCTTTTCAGATAACTCACCAAGATTTCTGTAGCCTACAACTATTTCTACTTGACGACCATTGACTTGAATTTTTTTACAGATAGAATATCTGGCACGAAATGTGTAGAAAGATTGATGATCTAGGAGCCAGGGATCAAGAAACTGGCATTGACTATATAAATCTAATGGTGACTTTGTTACAGGAGAACCTGTAAGTATTCTTCTATATTTACAATGATCACTTAGTTTTAATATGTTTTTAGTTCTATTAGATGTAGGTGTTTTAATAGTAGTAGACTCATCAATAGCAACCATTGATTTAGGGTGAGCAGATAAAAATTTATATGCAAATTCTGCACCATTACCTGATGAAAAAGACTCTACATTCATAATTAAAATATTTAAATGTGTACCTGATTTAAATAAACTGTTTAACAACAACTGTTGTTTTTTTGATTTATCTGATGTTTTCCAAAGTACGATATTTGTTTCTATATGATCTGGTAAGTGAACAGGTATTTCAGAGTCAAACCAATTTTTATATACACCTTTAGGTGCAATTAATAACAGACCATTTATTAAACCTTTATCATATAATACTGCTGCATTATCTAATAATACTTTAGATTTACCTGTACCCATTTCCATAAAGTACGCAAAATTTTCTTTATCCCAAGATGCATCTAACGCATCTAATTGATGGCCATACGGCTTAGTTTTAAATTTGTAGTTCATTTGCTTTTTCTTTCTAATTTGTTATATAATGTACAAAAGGATAAAAGTCAATAATGAAAATAAAAGAGTACAATGACATGACTGAATACCTAACTAAGAATAATTCTAAAGTGTATTTAGTTCAAGATATTCCTGTCGATAGAGAATCTGGTCAACCCAAATATAATGTAATGGGTGCACAAAAATATGGTGAGATTACGGTTATGCTTCCTGCAAAAGCACAAATGATTTTTTCACCTGGTCCATTAATTTTTCAAATTAGAGATAAACTAAAAAATTTTACAACTGATGATTACTTATTATTATCTGGTGATCCTGCAATTATTGGAGTGACATGTTCTGTTGTTTCTGATATGACAAACGGCAAATACAAGTTGTTAAAATGGGACAGACAAGAAAAAACTTATTATCCACTCGAGATAAATATTTTTCAAAATTAGTATTGACATTTCAATATAACAATCCTATATACCTTTTATGAAAGGAAATATTATGGATATAAATTTAAGAGCAGATGCACCCGATCAATCAGATATTATTGATCCTAAAAAATTATCAGAAGAAGTAGAAAAATTAAAATCTATTCAAGCTAATATAAAATCAAAAGAAGACGAAATAAAAACTTTAAAAGAAGACGAAAAATATTATAGTTGCATGGTTATTCCAAAATTAATGGAAGACATGAACTTAAAAAGTTTAAAACTACAAGATGGTTCTGAACTTACAATTAAAAAAATTTATAGTGCCTCAATGAGAGCGGATAAAAAACCGGAGGCGATACAATGGCTTCGAGACAATGGCTTAGGTGATATTGTAAAAAATAATATTACAGTAACATTTGGCCAAGGCGAAGATAACAAGGCTGTCGAATATGCTGGCCTTGCGAGGGAGCGTGGCTATGAACCAACTCAAGACGAGAAGGTTCACCACGCTTCACTCACAGTAGTGATGAAGGATTTCAAAGAAAAAGGTAACGAAATTCCTACTGATCTATTTAGTACGTTTGATGGAAATCAAACTAAATTAAAAAATAAATAGTAACGATTAAATAATAGGAGACATATATGAGTACAGAAAGTACAATCGTAAAGAAAGATAATGCAGGTGCATTATCAACAATTAACCTAAGAGCTGATTCAGGAAAAGGAACTGAAGAGTTAAGATCGGATGATGTATCAACACCGATTTTAAAAATACTTCATCAGTTATCACCTGAATGTAACTCAAGAAACGCAAAATACGTTGAAGGTGCAAAACCTGGAATGATCTATTCTGGTAGTTTTGGAAACTTAATTGATGGTGAGAAGGGACTAGATATAGTTGTTGCTCATACTCAAACTAGATTTCCGGAATGGCAAGAAAGAGGAGATAGCGCAGCTGCTCCAGTAGGAACTCATCTAGAGATACCTACAGATGCCGTCGAAGAAAAGAATGGTAGATACAGATTACCTAATGGTAACTATGTAGAAAAAACAATGTATTTCTATGTAATAGCTATAGTTGGTAAAGAGTTTAGAAAAGCTGTTATTGCCATGAGATCATCTAATTTAACTCCAGGAAGAGAGTTAAACAACTTGATTGCTAACTTGAGAATGGAAGATTCCCAAGGTACATTTCAACCAGCGGCTTACACTGCAGTGTTCAACTTAAAAACAGTTGGCAAAAACTGGGGTGATAAAAGTTGGCATGTGTACAAACCATCATTAGTAAAAATGTTAGATGTATCCACAGGTATGGATGCTGAAGCTTATACTATGGCACAGAATCTACAGAAAGAAGTTTCTAAAGGTTCTGCTAAACCTACGTATGATAAAGTTGAAAACAAAAATACTAAAGACATTATCTAATTCCCTAGAGGAATGTAGCTACGGAGGCGATAAAGGGAGACTGGAGTCGCCTCTAAAAATTAATAGGACAGGATTAAATGCAGGAATATATAAAGTACTTTACAGGGTTAAAGAGAAATTATGGAGTTTGCAAAACAACAGAAGGTTTTGTAGATGCTGAAACAGGTAAGAAAAGATATCCACATGAGTGGTCTTCAATACCTTTAGTAGAACAAGATTATCTAGATCATCTATCTGGTAAAAAATCTATTGGTATACAACCATGTACTGATGAAGGTAAAGCTAGATTTGGTGCAATTGATGTAGACAAATATCCAATAGATAGAAAATTTTATTTAAATATTATACAAGAGAAAAAGCTTCCGATCATACCTGTCCTGTCGAAGAGTGGTGGACTACATTTATATGTGTTCACCACTGAGTTTGTAAAAACAAAAGCGATAAGAGATTTTTTAGAACAGGTTTTATTTTTATTTAAACTACCAATCAACACAGAAATATTTCCAAAACAAACTTCTCTAGGTGAAAATGCTGATGGTGAAAAGACTAACGGTAATTTTATAAACTTACCCTACAATAGTATTTCAAGAAAAGCATTACTTCCAGATGGTGAAGAAATGGAAATAGATATGTTTTTAAAAGTTGTTGAAGCTAATGCACAAACAGAAGCACAGCTAAAAGATATACAAAAAAGAATTGTTGAAGATGAACTATCTGGTGGTGGAGTAGAGTTTGAAGATGGTCCTCCATGTCTTGGAATATTAACTAAACAATTAATGAAAGATGGTAGAGATAGATTTTTATATAATTACATGGTGTTTGCTAAGAAAAAATATCCTGACAAATGGCAAGACAAAGTTATAGAAGCTGCAAGAAAATATTTTGAGTTTGATAATAATTGGACAGATATACATGTTAATCAAAAGATTAAAAGTTGGAGTAAGGATACCAAAGGTCATACTTGTAATGATCCATTACTAGCACCGGTTTGTGTAAAATCTGTATGTGTTAAACGAAAGTTTGGCATTATATCAGATAATAAACCGGTATGGCCAGCATTATCTGCATTACAAAAATTAAATATAAAACCTACACCCGAATGGTATTTTACTGTTGAGAATGAAGAAGGACAAACAAAACAAGTGCACGCAAAAAATGTGCATAGAATAGAAAGTCAGAAAGAATTAAGAGCATTACTAATGGAACAGGTACACGTAGTACCACCTACAATTAAAGGTAATGACTTTTATGAAATACTAAAAAACTTATTTGAAAAATCTAAAATAGAAATATTAGAACCTGCAGAAGGAACTAATCCATCTGATATATTAAAAGCACATATCAATAGATATATAAATGATCCACAAGCTAAGAAGTATAATTCATTTAAAAGTGGTAGACCATTACTAGATGATGAGTATGCATACTTTTTATATAGTGCATTCTATGATGATTTAAAAACATACGAATGGAAAGAATCATCAGCTAAAACATCATTGATGATTAAAGCATTATTTCCTAGTAAGAAACCAGAAGACCAAGCTAAGTTTGATCATAGTAAAAAATTTCCTGGAAAAGATTCTGACAACAAACAGTATCCACCATTAAAAACTTTACGAATACCATTGAAGTATTTTGAAAGTGAAGAAGAAGTTAATGAACAACATCAGTTTGAAAGTGAAGAAGATATTGTATGATTTATAAATACTATGGACCACCAGGTACAGGTAAAACATTTAAATTAATTAATAGAGCTAAAGCATACGCACGACTAGGAATACCACTACATAAGATAGGTTACTTTGCATTTAGTAAAAAAGCTGCTGGTGTTGCAAAAGAAAGAATGCCTGCAAGTGATAAGAACTTACCTTATTTTCAAACGTTACATTCTTTTTGTTTTAATTATTTAGATTTAAACAAAGAAGATATTATGCAACCTTATCATTATGAAAAGTTTGGTAAGGAAATAAATGTAAAAGTAAAATACGCAGACAAGTATAACAAAGAAGAAATTAATTATTTAACTTGTGACAATCCTTATTTTCAATTGATACATAAAGCAGTTAATAAATGTATTACTCCAAGAGAAGAATATGAATTATGGGAACATAATCCTAAAGAAATATTATGGACAACTTTAAAGTATATTAGTGATAATTTAGTAAAGTATAAAGATGCTAAAAATTTATATGATTTCAATGATTTAGTAGATTTAACGATTAAATCTAAAGACAAAGATAACTTCCCTACATTCAAAGCAGTATTTATAGATGAAGCTCAGGATCTATCACCATTACAGTGGAAACTATTTGATGTGTTTAAACAAAAATCAGAAGATGTATATCTTGCAGGAGATGATGACCAGGCTATATTCGTATGGGCTGGTGCAGATGTAGAGAGATTTATTAAAGAACCGGCTAAAGAAAAGGTCCTAAAGTACTCAAAACGTGTGTCTAGAACCGTCCAGGAGGAGTCTCAGAAGCCGATTGAGCAAATTATGGGTATAAGGAAGGAAAAACACTATTTACCCAGAGATTTCGAAGGAGAGTCTTTAACCATATCTAATATAAATCAAATAGATTTAACCAAAGGCAAGTGGTTAATATTAAGTAGAACTATATCTAGACAATTAAAAATAGCTGAGGAATTAAAACGTAAAGATTTATATTACGAAACTAACAAAGGAAAAAGTTTTAGTGTAACTTTATATAATACAGCTATGCTTTATGAAAGTTGGTGTAAGGGAAAAATTTTACAGGAGAAAGAAGAGAAACAAATACAAGAATATTTAGGAAACAATTTATTTAATAGAAAAATAGATTGGTTTGATCAATTTGTAAAAGCTGATGAGAAAGAAAAATTATATATAAAAAATATGTTGGACAACAAAGAAAATTTAAATGCTAAAGCTAGAATATGGCTATCTACTATACATGCAGCAAAAGGTGGAGAAGAAGATAATGTAATTTTATGTTTAGATATGGGAAGTAAAATTCTTAAATCTATTAAACGCAGTCAACAAAAACATGACGAAGAGCATAGAGTCTGGTACGTAGGAACCACAAGAGCAAGAAATAACCTATACAAACTAAAAGCAAAAATAAAAAGAACGGGGTATCAATTATGAGAGTTATAACATCAGATATATTTTTAACATTCTGTATATGGTTTTTTATTATGGAGGCAATCAAATGACACACAAAGATATATTTAAAGATTCATTTCCACAAGACAAACAAATTGGAGGATCACATTACAAAGAGTTTCATATTCAACCATATGAATTTATTTCTAAGAACGACCTTTCCTTTTTTCAGGGTAATGTTATAAAGTATGTTTGTCGCTATAAGAACAAGGCGGGAATACAAGACCTTGAAAAAATAATTCATTACTGTGAATTAGAAATTAAAACAATGAAAGATCTAAAAAAGAAATGATTATACCACATACAGAATGGTTAGTACCTACAGAGTATCCTGATTTAAGATCAGCAGAAGAAATTTCTATTGACTTAGAGACACGTGATCCAGACTTAAAGAAACTGGGTTCAGGAGCCATTACAGGTAATGGTGAAGTTGTAGGTATAGCTGTTGCTGTTGATGGTTGGAAAGGTTACTTTCCTATTGCACATGAGATAGGTCCAAACTTAGATCGTAAAAAAGTTTTAGATTGGTTTACTGATGTATGTTCATCGCCTGCTACAAAAATATTTCATAACGCAATGTATGACGTATGTTGGATACGTAATTTAAATATAAAAATCAATGGTTTAATTGTAGATACTATGATTGCAGCCAGTCTTATAGATGAAAATAGATTCTCTTATACCTTAAATACAATGTCCTGGGCTTATCTTAACAAAGGTAAGAATGAAGCTAGACTAATAGAAGCTGCAAAAGAAAGAGGACTAGATGCAAAAGCTGAGATGTGGAGATTACCTGCTATGGAAGTTGGATCTTATGCAGAACAAGATGCATCACTTACTTTAGAACTTTGGCAAAAATTTAAAAAAATAATTATTGAAGATGATTTACAAAATGTATTTAATTTGGAGACTGATCTTTTTCCTTGTTTAGTCGATATGCGCTTCCTAGGGGTGCGGGTAGATGTCGAGAAAGCCAATCAATTGAAAACAGCACTGGCAGTAAAAGAAGAAAACCTATTACAACAAATAAAAATAGAAACAGGAGTAGACATTCAGTTAATGGCTGCAAGAAGTATTGCTCCACTTTTCGATAAATTAAATTTACCTTATTCCAAAACTGAGAAATCGGGTGAACCATCATTTACTAAAAACTTTCTTGTTACACATAAACATCCTGTAGTGCGTATGATAGCAGAAGCTAGAAAAATAAACAAGGTTAGAACTACTTTTATTGATTCTATTATTAAACATGAACACAAAGGTAGAATACATGCAGACATAAATCAAATTAGATCTGATGATGGAGGTACAGTTACCGGTAGATTTAGTTATTCTAATCCTAACCTACAACAAATTCCAGCACGTGATCCAGATACAGGACCATTAATAAGATCATTATTTATACCAGAAGAAGGGTGCAGGTGGGGTACATTTGACTACTCGCAACAGGAACCAAGGCTTGTTGCACACTATGCATTAAAGTTTGAGTTACCTTCTGTAAATGATATTGCAGATTCATATGAAAATGATCCTTCGACAGACTTTCACAAAATTGTAGCTGAAATGGCAGACATACCTAGATCACAGGCCAAGACAATTAATCTTGGTTTGTTTTATGGTATGGGTAAAGCAAAGTTAATGAATGAATTGGATTTAACAAAAGATAAAGCTGATGAACTTTTTAAAAAGTATCATGACCGAGCACCCTTCGTAAAACAATTAATGAATAAAGTTATGAATGCAGCATTAAACAAAGGACAAATAAAAACATTACTTGAAAGACGTTGTAGGTTTCCTAAGTATGAACCTATTTTAAAAGGTAGTGATTGGGGTAGATATGTACCTGCAGAAGATGAAGAACGTATGAAAGAACTACAAGAGATGGGACCTATACTAAAAGATTTTGAAGGTAATATAATAAAAGAAAAAGATGGTAAGCCTAAAAAAAATTATTGGCACAACAATCCAACACGTAGAGCTTTTACATACAAAGCTTTAAATAAATTAATTCAAGGTAGTGCTGCAGATATGACAAAAAGAGCAATGGTTAACCTGTATAAAGAAGGATATTTATCACATATACAAATTCATGATGAACTTGATTTTTCTATTGAATCCAAAGACCAAGCTGATAAAATAAAAAAAATAATGGAACAAGCAGTAGACTTGGAAGTTCCGAATAAAGTTGATTATGAATCTGGACCTAATTGGGGAGAGATAAAATAAACTATGGCTTATTTAAATGCGGACATACCACCTATCTACTGTAAAATACGTAAGGAGTATTTATATGATTTGGAAAAACATCAAGGAGAGTCTGTTGACTGCTGTATCTTTAGTGTGGTCTCTATTACAGATCGCGCTCTCTTATTTAATATCATGTTACCAAATGGTGCATGCTTTTGGCGTCTACCTATATCAGCGTTTTTTCAAGAAAAATTTGACAGAAAAGACGTATCAGATATCGCAATCGACAATCTTCAATTATGGAATTGCTTTAGTTATTATCCTAGTGTTCATTGCTTTAGTTTTTTAAGAGGCAAACGAGGTAAATACTTTGGTAAAGATAAAATAAATTATCCATTTGAATATTTATTTACTATTGACTGGGGACACCCAGATAGTAATATACTAGATACTGAGCATTCTGAGATTCCTGCGGAACACAAGTGTGCTCACATACTTGCTTTAGATAATGGCAACTATGCAGCGCAACCCAATAATAGAATATTGTGGGATGCCCCAAATTACACTACTGATAGAGAAGTGCCTGATTACAGCGTCCAAACTACAAAATGGAATGTAGAGAATAAAGATTGGTTGACTGAAGATAGTAATAAAATGTTTTATACAACAGAGGATAAAAAATGAGTTTAAATATATGTATGGATTGTAACTTTGAGAAAAAAAAGTGTCAGTGCGTTGTTGAAGAAATTATAGTTAAAATCTCTTGGTGGAAGAGAATTTTAAATTGGTTTAAATAATGAATCTAGTAGATTTATTAAAAAAAAATATAGTAATGGTTCCGGTTGTGGCGTCAGTCCTAGTCGGAACTTTTACTGGTGTTCGTTACATTGTAACTCTTACTGACACTATTAATGAAAATGAATTAAGACTTACTAATCTTGAAAGAGACGTAGGTGTATTAGAAAAAAATATTGCAGATATTAATACAAGACTATCTTCTGCTGAAGCAACATGGCAGATGGCAGAAAATCTATATAGACAATTAGCTGATCAAGTAAGGGAACACAGCTACGATATAAAAGATTTAAACAGGGAAATTAACTATTAAGGATTTATGCAACATGGAGATCGCCAGGATGAATTATTATTTTACAGGTGCATTAATTATTTTATTTGTGTTGTTATGTTTTATGAAACCTGCACATAGTAGAAATGAGTATCTTAATAATGGTACTAATACTTGTAGCACTGGTGATCTCAGCTTATCAGTCGAACAAAGAGATTCAGAAAACAGTTATAGGCATTTTAATCCCGATAATAATTATACTAGTCCTTCTGATGATAGGTCATTAAGATTTACTTGGAGAAAATACTTAGGTTCAGCCTGCACTGATGAATTTAAAGCTGTTCAACAAGAAAACATGGAGTTAAAACAGCAACTAGAGCTGATGAAAATGTGCGGAAAAGTCAATAAAAACCCCACTTTAGCCAATAATCCTAACTTCAAATTGTTAGTTTCCAAATGTTCTGGTATAGTTATTCCCGATGATAAGATTATTAAACCTGAAGGAAGTTATTGGGACTCAATTAAAGATGATTATAAGAAAGAAAATCCTGACATCAAACTTATGGGTGACAAGTTTATAGGACCTAAAGATGAGAAATAAACCACTTAACATATCTGAATCGGCTGCCGTACAGATGCCGATGAAAACAGTTGCTAGCCTGATCGTGCTCGTTGCAATGGGCGTGTTCGCATATACAGAGCTGACGGCGAGGTTGGTATCGTTGGAGACATCAAGAGAATTATTTACAAATGATTTGTTAAAAAAGTCTGAACAAGTTCCTACAGATCAAGAGCAACATTTTTTAATCGAGGATTTATATAAGACCGTAGAAAAAATGGAAGAAACTCAAGAAATGAATATGACTAACAAAGTTAATATAGAATTTTTAAGAGAACAATTAGATAAAGCATTGGAAGATATAGAAGGATTGAAGGATAAGGTAAGAGAAAACGGAAAGACATATTAATGACAGAGTTGATTATAGCCTTACTTATGATTGTACACGGAGAGATTAAGGAAGCCCGTATACAACCAACAATGTCAGATTGTTTAAAAGGTAAAAGAATTGCTAAACGTGAATCTAAATCGCACATAAAATATCAATGTATTAAATCAAAAGCAGAACTTGAAGAAAATATAGATGGATCTTTGTCAATTAAAAAGTTAATATTAGAATAATGAAAAAATGTAATAAATGTAAAAAAGAATTCGAACCTAAAGACGAATTAGATATGTTTTGTAGCCAAGACTGTAAAGAAGAAGCTCTCGCTGACCTTGACAATGACAGTGATGAGTGTTTAAGCTGTCAATAAATGAATCTTTCAAGAAATTTTTCCCTTCAGGAACTTATCAAATCAGATACTGCAATACGTAAAGGTATCAATAACAATCCTAACTCAGGTCAAATAGAAAAACTAAAAGGACTTTGTGAAAATATTTTACAGCCAGTACGTGATCACTTTGGCAGAGTAAAAGTAACTAGCGGATTTCGTTCTGAAGATTTATGTTTAGCGATTGGTAGTTCTAGAAATTCACAGCATGCTAAAGCTGAGGCCGCTGACTTCGAATGTGTTGGAGTCGACAACGCTGAAGTTGCTGATTGGATTAAAATGAACCTTGAAACAGATCAATTGATTCTCGAGTTCTACACACCTGGAGAACCCAACTCAGGATGGATACATTGCAGTTGGATACCAGAAGGAAGACGTGAACAGTATATGCATGCATATAAATCAGAGGGTAAAACTAAATACAAACCAATAATAGGAAAGGCAAAAGATCTAGTATGAGTATAATAGATAAGAAAGCAATAGCAGCATTTAAAAATATAGATACAGTACATGGACATTGTGAAGAATGCCAAGAAGAGGCAATCTTAGTTGCAATCGTTTCAGAATTTTATAGATGCACTAACTGTGGTCATGATACTAAACAACATATCAATGGTAGAATTAGATATCTAAAGTTAGATGACACAGATAAGAAATGGATAAAAGATAATTATATTAAGTAATGGCTAGAAAATTTAAATCTTTTGAGACAAGAGATAAGCCTAAAAAAAGAGGGCCTAGAAAACATAAAAAATCTTTAAATAAAAACGAGAAAAGACAGAAACGGACCCGACGTTACAAGGGCCAAGGAAAGGGATAACATGTCAAGACAAATGGTAATTGAAAGAATAAGTAAAGAAGCTGATGAGTTAGCGAGACAGTATAACAAGACTAAAGATCCAGGCCTCAAGGACCAATGGTATAAATTACTTAAACAGGTTCCTCAGGAGTCTTTGGATCCTCCACCTTCTCGCACATAAATTTAGGGTATAATTCAGCAGTATTTACTACTTCTGTAGTAAAATGCTTGCCATCGAATAATACAGAGTAAGACTCACCTAATCCTTTTTGTATACACTCATAGTGTGTTTTATAGAATCTATCATAGTCATGATCTTTGACCGGCACTTCAGCACAGTTCTGATTTACTACTGAACAAATATATATTGTTAAAAAAAACTTCATTGACAACCTTGTAAAAAAATATAATAATCCTATATTATTATTTATAAATAATGAAAGGATATAATAATGACTGACGTAAGTAAATATAAATCGGTTGCACTATCGCATGATAGTTGTGACAAATTAGATAAGATCCGCAAGGTTATCGTACCTGAGGTAGAAGTATCTAGAGCTAAAACTCTAGACATATTAATCAATGAGAAAGCAAGGAAATTAAATGGCCGATTACGGAACAAGAACGCTTAATGAGTTTGATACATTTAATCCAATAAGAAACCTTTGGAGAAATGTATTAATAGTTGCACTATCTGATGCGATTAAAATAAAAAGTAACATAGTTAAATACAAAGAATTTTACGCTAAACGAAGATTCCATGAATTAGATTATGTTACTCTACCTAATTCTGATTTTGCTAAAATTTGTGAGTATGCAGAACTAGATCACAATTTGGTTAGAAAGAAAGTAATAAAGACATTAGATAATATGGAGAAAAATTATGACAAAGATAATATGCCCTCGATGCCATGGAAACGGTTATATCAAAGTAAAGGAATCAATCGAGAATCCAGTGGAAATTATACAACAATGTCCAAATTGTAATTCACAAGGAGAAATAACAATGAGTACAGAAAGATTAATATTAGAAACTAAACTTGTTAAAGAACTTAATGAAATCATTGAAAAATTAAATGGTGAAATTGATATGTTAACCAAACAAAAAGTTTTTTTACAATCTAAACTAAGACAACAGAAAGGAGATAAGAATGAGAAGAGCAATGTTAGAAGCCCTAGAGAAGAAATACGAAGCTGATATAGCTTCAGCAGATGCCACTATACATATATATCTAAATAACTCTGTAGGTATTGGTGAACACCCACAGCATTTAGAGGAGATAGATAAACAGGTACAAAAGATAGCCGATGCTCAAGAAAAATTACAAGTATTAAAATCTTTTGAACCAGAAAGAAGTGTTCTTTAAATTATGAAGTTTGACATAAATTCTTTTAATTTAGATGATGCTATAAAAGTAGAAGATCATATTGAAGGAGTTGAAAAGGATACTTATTATTTTTTTAAGACAGGTGGTCCACATTATTTTAATAGTGTAGATAAAAATATAGATGTTGGCATTTTTAGAGAATTGATATGGCCTTTTGTGTTAAGTCATTTTAAAATAAATAATGTTTGGTGTAGAAAATTTCAATCAGCTACTCCCGATAGAAGTTATTATCCTACTATAAGATTAAATAAAGAAGGCTCTTCTTTTGTTGAATATAAAAAATCAAAAAATAAATACACTAAACAAAAACTACAGTTTTGGAATCCTATTCACAGAGTCGTTGCACTATGTATGATTCCTAATCCTAGTAAAGATAATACTATTGTACATCATATTAATGAAAACAAATTAGATTACAGACCAGAAAATTTAGAATGGACAACCAATAAAAAAAATTGTCATAGGGGTAGTAAAGGAAATAAAATATCTCATACAGACCGATTTTTAAAAATACAAGAAATGGATTGGTTTAATATATGAAGTGTCTACATTGTGGTGATGATCTTAGATGGAACAACGACTTTGATACAGAAGATGATGATCAATATAATATAGTTAGTATGTATGAATGTATGAATGAACATTGTAAGGCCTGGTATGAGATATATCATGGCCTAAAAGAAAAGGAGACAGTCAATTGATTTGGAATAAAAAATTTAAATACCCTAAGACTAATAGAGAAGCTATAGAAGGTGAAAGGCACTATCATATATATGATGAAAAATTGCCAAGTGTCACGACCATACTTCAAAATACACAAAGTGTTGAGAAAAAGGCAAGTCTTGAGAATTGGAAGAGACGTGTTGGAACACAATCTGCTGAGAATATTAAGAATGAAGCGGCCAACCGTGGATCAATCATGCATAAGCTAATTGAATGCTATTTGCTGGACGAAAGACACCTTGATTTGACGGATTTAGGTCAACAGGCTGATAAGATGGCCCAAATTATAATAGATGAGGGTCTAAAGGACTGTATGCAAGAAATATGGGGTACTGAAGTTTGTTTACACTACCCAGGGTTGTATGCAGGTGCATCAGATTTAGCAGGTGTATATGAAGGACGCGAAAGTATACTGGATTTCAAACAGTCCAATAAGCCCAAGCGTATCGAGTGGATTGAAGATTATTTTATACAACTTGCAGCATATGCTACAGCTCATAATCAAGTTTATGGCACTTCGATACAGTCTGGAACCATTCTAATGTGTACTAAAGATAATTACTTTCAAAAATTCACGATACAAGGACCAGAGTTCCAGAAATATATGTGGGAATGGTTAAGAAGAGTTGACCTATATTACGAAAATCGTAACAAAATAGCCAATAATCATGAGTAATGTGTCAAGAATAATGCAGAATGTGTCAGGAATCAGGCACCAGGGATTCCCCCTAATAGGTTTAAAACTTTTTTTGAAAAAAATATTTTTGAAAAAAGATGAGAAATGTCTACTACCTTACTACCAAGACACCTTTTTGTTGGTATACATAGCTTATTTAAGCAATTTTGGTAGTAAAACGTCTACTACCTGGCTACTACCTGCTACTACCAAGATAGATCAGATTCCCAATAAGAAGAACTTTTCAAGTGAATTTATAAAGTGTATAAATACTTTTAAAAACTCTAAGGGTGAATATGAGACGTAAACGAAAAAATAAAAAAATTATTCCGTTGAATCTAAAGTCATTAGGTAATGATATATCAGCATATCCGTTTGTAGAAATAGAATGGCTTGACATTGAAGGTGATGCTGGTTGGAGTACTACAAAAGATTTAAACAAAGAAAAATTACCAACATGTGTATCAAAAGGTTATTTGGTTAGCCAAAAGAACGGAGTGACTAGAATATTTACTGATTATATTAAATCAAAAGAAAAACCTACGTTTGATAGTATTGGAAATACAACTATAATTCCAACTTCTGTAATTGAATCTATAAAAAAAATTAAATAATTTATTATAATGGTTATTGTGGCTTCTTTGGTGATTCTTTCACTTTTTCTTTTAATTCTTCGAATTCAACTCCCTCTAGAATCGGAGAATAGTCATCAATTATTTGTTTCATCCGTAATTCTAATTCTTCTGTCGATAAGTCTTCTAATTTACCAGTACGGATAATCTTCTGTTCAATATATAAACCTGCAGCTTTACCTCTAGCTACTTCAGCGTTGACTGCAGCTGACCAAGCCTTTTTATCTCTAGCTTCATTTCTTAATTTAGCCAACTCCGCAATGTGATTTCCAAATGTAACTTCAAATTGTTTTTGCCATTCTTCACGTAACTCACCTATGTATTGTACAACTAATGGAAATAATTTTGGATTCTGTAATTTACTTGCAGCCTGTCTAGCAGAGTCTTTTGCATAACCTGCTTCTATAGCACAAGCTGTAGCTGTCATTCTACCTTGTTCAGATATTAATAAGTTAGCAAACTTAATTTGTTGTTCAGTTAATCTCTTGGGTACACCCATTTTCCCTCTTGAAACTTCCTTTACCCTTTTTGGGTTTAATTATTTGTGATTTAAATTTAGATGTTCTAACTTCTTTTGCTACAGGATTAAATATCCTATTAAAGTTTTCTTTGTATAAATCATTAGATGGTCTTGATCTGCCATCCCATTTTTCTTTTTTCATAGTATTGTCTTTTAGCACAACAATGATATAAACACAACCTATGTTGAGTGGAAAAGCATTAAGACAGATATTAGATAAAATGATGAAGTCACCAGTAGCACAAGAGGCTAGAGTTCAAGTTCAACTTCCTGATGGACAATATTTAGATATTACTTCTTTACAAATGATGGAAAATAAAATATTGGGAGCTAGAGAAACTCACCGACTTGTACTTACTGTCAAGCCTGAAACATGGAAAATGGGTAGCATTATTAAGAAAATATAATGTACCTGTTAACCTAAAAATAAAGTGAAACCAGAGACTAAATTTTATGCAAATGTTAAGAAAAATATTAAGAATATATCCTGGATTAGGATTGAAAATCTTAGCGTTCCTGGTACTCCCGATCTATTGGGCTATAATAATAACGGCGTCTTTTTCACTGTTGAGCTAAAATATACAAAGACAAACAAAGTTACCTTCTCTCCACACCAAATTGCGTTTCACGTGAAACATCCTAACAATACATTTATCCTAGTCCATGATGCCTGTTCCATGCTTCCAAAACTTTATGAAGGAAAAAATATAAGAGAGCTTGCTGCTTGGGGCTTGAAGCTTGATGCTTGTTGCTCGAGTTATAAATCTTGTTCCAAGGTTTTTGATTTGCTTGGAGCTTGAGGCTTGCTGCTTGAAGCTTGGGGCTTGCTGCTTGAAGCTTGTTGCTTGCTGGTTTGGCCCGGACCAGGGCGCACGCTTGTTGCTTCCGTCGAAGCTTCATCGCTAATGGCCTGATCCGATTTATTACGTGCGGGTGAGCTGCCTGAACATGCCAGGTCTTCTTTAACAGCGTTGCGCTTCGCTAACTCGTTTCCCGCGTCTCGTAATTCTTTATAATATTTTGGGTGTTTAAAAACGTGCATTAATGTTTACCGTATATAACAGATTTAATATCTTTATTCCAGCATGCTCTGCAGTCTTTGCAGGCTCCGCCCTGATCAGGTGCTGGACAAGTCCGCTCACCTTCTTTAGTCGTGACGCCTGAGTCATGGCTCCAGGCATTCCCTGCTGGTCCATCAACTTTTGATCTTGATAATCTTATAATTAAATTATCCGGAACATCTTCAGGGGCTGGCAAGTACTGCCGCTCTTGTGTGGGCAGCCAGTGCTTCGTGTTAGGTGTGAGCTTACACACCTCAATAATTTTTGCCATATGCTCGTGACTTTGTACATCGCCGGCGTCGTGCCATCTAAAATATTTTTGTTTTAAAATTTGTACAGCCATTGCCCGGGTCCATCCCTCCATCTTGATGGCGGCCAGTCTCCGATATTGTGCAATTTTAATTGCTGGGTATCTTGTGTAATTTCCTTTTAAAGCATAGCAGCCGTAACACGGTGAGGTCTTAACCTTCCTGAGCTTCGAGCCAGTTTGGCAGGCCCAGGCTGGCAGGCTATAAGATAGGCCCGGCATTTTTGAGGTTCTTGT
>JACLAA010004450.1_pt1 | contig 24767 bp, 13 predicted proteins | sample 8027891 | NCBI WGS metagenome assembly JACLAA01 (sample SAMN15724900, study PRJNA655200) | protist metagenome | isolation source: fluorescence activated cell sorting (FACS) single amplified genomes of... | place: Spain: Blaines Bay Microbial Observatory, Mediterranean Sea | collected 2016-01-19 | reverse complement strand
AGCGTTGGTTTTGGCGCCGACGAGAGAATTGGCGCAGCAAATCGAGAAGGTTATGAGAGCGCTCGGGGATTATTTGCAAGTGAAGTGCCACGCGTGCGTCGGCGGTACGTCGGTGAGAGAGGATCAAAGAATTCTCCAAGCCGGCGTCCACGTCGTCGTCGGTACTCCGGGGAGAGTGTACGATATGTTGAGACGCAGAGCGTTGAAACCAGATTCGATCAAGATCTTCTCTTTGGACGAAGCCGATGAGATGTTGTCCAGAGGTTTCAAGGATCAAATTTACGACATTTTCCAATTGTTGCCGCCAAAGTTGCAAGTTGGCGTTTTCAGTGCGACTATGCCGCCGGAAGCGTTGGAAATTACTCGCAAGTTTATGACCAAGCCGGTGAGAATTTTGGTCAAGAGAGACGAATTGACTTTGGAAGGTATCAAGCAATTCTACGTCAACATCGACAAGGAAGAGTGGAAGCTCGAAACGTTGATCGATTTGTACGAAACGTTGGCGATCACGCAGTCGGTTATCTTCGCCAACACGAGAAGAAAAGTCGATTGGTTGACGGACAAGATGAGATCGAAGGATTTCACGGTTTCCGCCACGCACGGGGACATGGACCAAAACACTCGCGATATCATCATGAGAGAATTTCGCTCCGGCTCCAGTCGCGTTTTGATCACGACTGATTTGTTGGCCAGAGGTATCGACGTTCAGCAAGTCTCTTTGGTTATCAACTTCGACTTGCCGACGCAACCGGAGAACTACTTGCACAGAATCGGTCGTTCCGGTCGTTTCGGTCGTAAAGGGGTTGCCATCAACTTTGTCACGCAAGACGACGAAAGATTGTTGCAAGACATTCAAAGATTTTATCAAACCGTCATCGAGCAATTGCCGAACAACGTCGCGGATTTGATTTAAACGACAACCTACGTATGTATTATTTGGTCGGTCAAAAAGAGGAAACAGCACCACTCGTGTACATAGAGAGAAAAGAAAGAGAGCAAAACAAAAGACGCCCGCTCGAATCTCGTCTTTGCAAAGAAAACCAGCGCGGATTTGATGCATCGTGCGAGGGAGCGCGCCGAACACACTATTATTAGAGAGAGAAAAAGTAATACACCAAAAACTACTACACACACATGAATACTTAACAGTATATAATACACGCACCACGAATACTCGCGGCGACTCTATCTATCTAAATCTAGAAGAAAAAGGAGGAGTTCCTTTTCTATCCGCTACTACATAAAATCCTCCTCCGCTTCCTCGTAACTCTCGTACTTCGCGCTCATCTCCTTATTCGTCACTTTCTTCTCCTCTATGTTTAACCTCTCGTAGTCTCTCGCCATGACATCCAGTTTCATCCGTTCCTCTTCCTCTTTTCTTTTTTTCTCTTCTTTCTCGAAATGCTCTCGTTTCTTTCGTTTAAGACGTTCGTCTCGTTCTCGTTTCTCGTTCTCTAAGTCTGGATTTTCTTTAATTGTTTTCGTTTTGTTCAATCGGTTGACGATGTCGTTGTTTCTCCCGTCTTTAATTCGAGTCTTTAAGACTAAACTTTCGTCTTTATACGCCACCTGTCCGACCTCAAAGCTTGATTTTTTCAGTAAGTTTTCGCACGGCGTGTACACCACGTCAACTTTTTCTCTTTTATTCCCTTCGATGGAGTTATACTTCACCAATTGCGCGCAATCGAGCAACACTTTCGGAGGAATCGAGTCGATGGTTTCCCCGTCGTGTAATCGCAGATAGACGTGCGCGGAGGATAAATCGTCCACGTGGAACCATACATCTTGTTCCGGCCAAGAGAAACGAATGAGATCTTCGTTCTCGAACTTGTCCTTACCGACGTAAATGAGATAGGAAGGGTGAGGAGAGAGGTCGGCGTGTTTGGATTCGTAATACAAGACCATATCTTTCTTTTGTGCGCAAAGTTGTGAAGAGATCTTTGATGCCATTTTCATTTCATCGCCTACATAGAGAAGATATGTTGTACTCGTTCCTTTAAACGAGACTATCAGACTAACACTATTACTATTACTACTAATCTTCCTCTTCTTCTTCCGAAACGTTCACCCTGGCGCCGAACCTCGGCGCGACGGTAAAACCGACGCTCGGAACCATCTCGTCTGCGATGGGATACTCTGACGCGTTTTCGGAAAACGTAAACGTCTCCAAGAGTTGGCCAAAGACGACTCTCAGAGTCGCCATGGCAACGTGTTGACCGACGCACGAGCGTTGACCGGACGCGAAAGGCTGGAAGTTTTTGCCCGGCTTTTTCAGTTTGATCGTCGTCGTCGCGGGAGCGGGAGCGATGGTATCGTGCCAACGCGAAGGTTGGAACGCGTTTGGGCTTTCCCACGCGGCTGGGTCGCGATGCGACGCGTGAAGCCACACACACGCCGCCGTACCTTTCGGGATGGTCACACCGTTTTCCAAATGTATCGAGCGGTGTTTCATCTGACGCACGACGAGTGGCGCGACTGGATGTAATCGAAGCGTCTCGCGGATGACGGCTTCGAGTTCTGGTTTGCTCGCGGAAGTCGTGATTTCCTTCTCGTCTGCATCGTCGTCGTTTACGTCGTCGTTCTCGTTGCCGTTCTCGCTCTCGTCATCCTCGTTGCTCGTGCTATTCCTATGCTGCTGCCGTTCACCGTTTTCTTCTATTTCCGTTCGTCGCTGCTTGCGCAACGAACGCCTCAATTCCTCTTGTATCTTTTCGTGCTTGATGAGCTCTAATATTCCCCAACACATCGTCGCGCTTTGCGTGTCGTGACCGGCGAATAACAGCGTCGTCGCTTCCTCAACCGCATCCGTCGCGCGTTTCCCGTGCGCTTCGCCTCTGATAATCTCCCTCAACGCCGAATTTTCCGTGCACGTTTCCACCGCAATCAAAGCCAACAACTTCGCCTTTTCAATCGCTCGTTTCTCTTCTCGTCCGACGGATGAAAACGTGTAGTACAAAAAGTCAGAAATGATCCACATCGAGCGCGCTCGCGCTGGAATGATGCGTCGCAAAATCGTCGAACACTCCAAGTACTCCGTCTCAATCGCTTTCCAGTCGTCGTCCTTTTTGTCTTTACTATTCCTACTTACATTCTTTTCATCGTCGTCGTTCAATTTCGCGCTCCTCCTCTTGCACGCCTCCTCCATCGATATCCCGCACAAATACTCAAACGTGATTCTCAGCGCGACTCTTTGCAACATAGGTAACAGCGTCACCGTCGCTACTTTTATATCCTTTTTGTTCTTCTCTCCTCCTTTCTTCTTCTTCTTCGTCTTAATCTCCTCTCTGATCTCCTTCACTAACTCTTTCACTCTCTTCTCGGCGACTCTCCTCAACTTCCCCACGCCGACTCTCCCAAACGCCTTCAAAACTTCCACGCGTTTCCTCCGCCACTCCTCCGCATTCGCGCACGTGAACAACCCGTTCCCGGCGAATCGTTTAAACGCTGAATACGCCGGCATCTTCTCCGTACCGCCTTCTCGCAATATTTTGCGAGCGGCGTCGCTGGCGCCGACGTGCGCGAACGGACACGAGCCGGTGACCAGAGAAGACGTCGCGCCGAATATCCTCTTTTGACGATTATTAGTATCATCATCATTACCATTACCATCACCATCAATTTTGTGACTCCTCTCGTCGCTCTCTCTCAACCATCGTTCAATCCTGTCCAACAGGTGGTTTTTTTTCTCCGTCTGAGCACTCAAAACCCATCCATTCAAACGCCGTCGTTTCCTCACTATAACGGTCGTTATCCCACCTCTCTTCAACAAGAACACGCTCCACATTTGTTTCAGTTTCAAGAGAACCACCAAAACTGTCGACAAGGAGAGAATACTCGTAATCATCGAGAGAAAACAAAGGTGCGTTGTTCCCGATTGGATTTTTCCCGTCGGGAAAAGAAAATCAATCGAAGCTGACGAAGATTTATTAGTATTAGTATTAAAGAAGGAGAAGAAAGAGGAGGAGGAGGTGGTTGTAAAGGTGGTGTCGACCATCGCTTCGCCTCCCCTTTCTTGTTTTCGTTATATGTTTTGTTGGTGTCGGTGTCGTTGTGTGTTGTTGTTACATAAAATGAAGAATGAAGCGAAAAGTGAGAAGAGATGAATAGACACAAAAGCGCGTTGATGATAATGCGACATTAATGATGATAAACATTCTCTCTAACTGTTATTCACGAGCGCTTCTTTGATAACGTTCTCGCTTTTTTGGCACAACTCGTCCGCGTTTTCGCTCGCTTCGATTCTTGGATGGACGATGACTTTAATCTCGCCTTTTCTTAACATCCACTCTTTACCGTTTCGCATTATTCCGCCGGCGTTGACGATGGTGATTGGAACGATTGGAACTTTCTCCTTGGCGGCGACGGAAAACGCGCCTTTTTTAAACTCTGCCATGCTTCCGTCTTTCGATCTCGTGCCTTCTGGGAAGAACAAGACGGAACCGTTCTTCTGTAACGTCTCTCGGCAAATCTTCAACGTTTCCATTTGCGACCTTCGGTCGGTGCGTTTCAGAGGGACGTGGCCGGTTAAAAACATGGACCAACCGATGATTGGAATGATAAAGTTACTCGTCTTGGAGATGAACTTAAACGGTCGTTTCAAGTGAAACAAACTGAAAATATCCATAAACGACGCGTGATTCGCGACGTATACCGCCGGTTCGTCTTGTTTCGGTAAATGTTCTCTCCCTTCGACGGTGATTTTCACAAACGGCGAAGTCGAGCATATCGCCCACACGTCGTTCACGAACGATAACGCGTATCGTCGAGTTCGGTCCAAAAAGTAACAAAATGGAAAGATCACACACATCGTAAGAAACAAAGGGACAGCTAACGAAAAAGTCCACAAAGTAAACGCGATGCATCGGAGGATGGCCAAAAGAGACACGTCGTTCGGGTTTCCCGACCATAGCTTGGTTGCTCCTCCTCCGGTTGCTGCTGCTGCTGCTGAAAACACGTGATTGTTTTGGAAGGCGTTGGTTGTTGCTTTGCAGGTTACGCTCGAATTCCTTTTCCTCCTCGTCGTCGTCCCTCTGCTTCTTTCTTTTCTTTGGTCGTGTTCGTTTGTGTTGTTTTCCATCATCATCGTCTTCATCGTCTTTGTCTTCTTCATCTTCATCTTCTTCTCGTTATCCATCGTCGTCGAATAATGTTTTCCCCGCGAACGAGAACGCATCAAAAGTCGTCCTCTTTCACCTCCTAAGAATACTCCTCCTCCTCCTAAACTCGACAAAAACGAGTTGTTGTTTACCATGGTGAACGTCGTCATTTCGCTTCTTTTTTAGTATTGTTACTCTCTTTATTATGTAGTAGTAGTATTAAACGTATTACGTGCGCTGTGTATCTGTTCTAAGGTTTTTTGCTCTCTTGAGATTTTTTCTTCGAGTAAGGAAGATGTACTAAGAGTTTAGGGTTTAAGTCTGTATTTCTTACTCAAATTTGGCTTTGTGAGTGCATATTGCTTACTCGTAAGTGCTTCTGTCTTACTCTTATTACGTCTACTCTTATTTACTTCAAGGAACCTTTTTCTCTCTTTTTCTTCTTCAGAACAACAAAACAACAACTTAAAGAAAATGGATTCGTCCTCGTTCATGGGCGCTTTATCGGCGACGAACTCTGCCGCGGAGTATTATTACTTCGCTTCTGGTAACAGCAGCAACAACAACAACAGCGCGCAAGCTGCGACGAACGAGAACAAGAGTTTACGAGGAGGAGGAAGAGCAGACGACGGGGAAGCTAAGGGAGAAAATCATCGCGCGGGTGGAAATGAAATCCAAGAGGAAAACCTTTACACCAGGAAGACGAGGGAAGAAGAAGAGGAACGTTTGTCACCGGAAAACAGAGAACAAAACGTGTGGCTGGAAGACGCTTTATCCGTGGTCAAGAAACACGCGTTCCACATGAAACGTGCGATCGAGGAGAACAATTTGCGAGATTCCTTAAAAAACGCCTCCGCTATGCTCGGCGAGTTACGCACGAGACAACTCTCGCCGAAACGGTATTACGATTTGTGGCACAACATCGCGTTCGAGCTCGAGTTTTTGAGAGAGTTTTTCGTGAATAAAGAAGAAAAACACGGGCGATCGGCGATGGAACTCTACGAGTTAGTGCAACACGCCGGGAACGTGCTTCCGCGCTTGTATTTATTGGTGTGCGTCGGGTGCGTGTACGTCGAATCGAGAGAAGGGAAAGCGAAGGACGTTTTGAGAGATTTGGTGGAGATGGCGAAAGGGTGTCAACATCCCGTGCACGGGTTGTTTTTGAGAGCGTATTTAGCGCAGACGGTGAAAGGGAGAGGGTTGTTGCCGGATACTGGGAACGAGTTGGAGAAAAGCGGCGGAGGCACCGTGGAGGATTCCATCGAGTTTACTTTGAGTAATTTTACGGAGATGAATAAGTTATGGGTGAGGATGCAAAGGTTTAACAGACAACAACAACAACAACAACAAAGCGGAAGTGGTAATGGAAGTGGAACGGCGACGCCTGGAGGAGGAGGAGGAGGAGGCACAGGAGGAGGGGAAGGAGAAGGTCACGGAAACAACAGCGAGGCGTACGGGAGCGGAAGCGGTCACGGGTACGAGCAACACCAGCAATTTGCGACGTCTCGCGGTATCATCGATAGCACGCAACTGGAAAGAGATAGGAGAGAAAAAGAACGGTTAGAATTGCGAGATATTGTCGGGAAAAACTTAACCGTGTTATCTCAGTTGGAAGGCGTGGATATTGAAACGTATTCGGAAAACGTGTTGCCGCGAGTGTTGGAGCAGATTGTGAATTGCCGAGACGACGTGGCGCAGCCGTATCTAATGATTGCTTTGGCGCAAGCGTTTCCATCGGAGTATCATTTAGCGACGTGCGATGATTTCTTATCCGCGGTGTGTTCGTTAAAGCCAACGGTGCAGATGTCCGCGATATTTACCAGTTTGAGCGAGCGCTTGTCTTCGTATTTAGACGAACCCGATTTAAGCGAGGAAGAAAAAACGACGAGAAGAGCGGAGTTTGACGAGAAAAATTGCGTGAAAATATTTTTGAGTCGCGCGCAAGAGATTGCGAACGAAAACAGGGAGATGTCCGCGTTAGAGATCGTGCAGATATACAGCTCTATCGCGGATTTCGCGTTGAGGCAGTATCCGAACGACGTGAATAAAATGAACGAAGTTTTGTTGGGCGTGGCGAAAGCCTTCGACGCGCACAACGTGACGAGCGAAGACGAAACGCGTTTGTCCATGTCACCACAAAGATACATTCGCGATCAAAGGGCGGTCTCTGCGCTCGTAAAGTTACTCGCGATACCGTTGGAAACGTTCACGGTTGACGTCGCGTTGTCTTTACACGCGTTTCCGAAAGCGTTAAAATTGTTGAATCCGGAAACGGCCGGGAGAGACTGCGCGTTGGCCATCGTTCGAGGCGTTTTGAAATCAGAAAAACCTCTGAGCGACGTGAAGACGTTCGAAACGTTGTTCAAGTTCATCGCGCCGCTTTTACGGGATAGCGATAATAAATCGTACGAGATGACGGATTTGAACACGGAGTCGCCGATGAAAGGAAGCGGCGACTTGTTGGACGCTTTGTCGTTGAGAGAAGAACGAAGAGGAAAAACGCGGGGAAACATCAACAATAAGAAGAGCAGCGATGGCGATGAAGGGCACGGAGAGAACGCGCAATTTGCCGAGGAACAAATGGATGTCGCAAAGTTGCTGCATAAGATTCACTGCCCGAACGATTGGGACTCGCAGTTGCACTTGTTGAAACTCGCGAAAGTCACTTTGTTTTCGGGAGGAGAAAAGCGCATGCGTTTCACGTTGCCGGCGTTGTGTTATTCGTCCATGCGATTCGCGAAAGAGTTACTGAGCGAGCGAGAATTAGAGGAGAGAAAACAACACCCGCCCGCAAAGATGAACAACGAAGACGCCGCCGCCGCCGGAAAACTGATGGAGGAGGACAAACCTAAGCGCACGCTCGAAGAACTCGAAATTTTCGAAAAACATCTCCAAACGACTTTGAAGAAGACGTTACAAATCACGCACCAATCCGCGGAGCGGTTTTCTGAAATCCCAGGATGCGCCGAACGCGGTTTAGTCGCCTGGTCCGAAGCCGGCATGTTTGCGGACAGCGCGAAACTCTCGGACATTTCCTACGAGTTCTTCGAAAGAGCGTTTGAAACGTTCGACGAAAAATTATCTTCCGATTCGCGCGCGCAAAACCGCGGTTTGACCTACCTCATCGGCGCTTTACAAACGTGCGTTCATTTGGAGGAAGAAAACCGCGACGCGCTCGTCCACCATTGCGCGACGTTCGCGAACCGTCTGCTTCGCCGAGCCGATCAGTGCGCCGCGGCGGCGAACTGCGCGCACCTCTTCTGGTCGCTCAAATCCACCGCCATCCGCGACAGCGAAGGCGTCAAAAAATGTCTCAACAAAGCTTTGAAGATTGCCAACCAAGCCGCTCGCGCTTTAGGCGTCTCTCCTGGCGAATCTTTGGGACTCTACGCGCACGTCTTGAACAAACACTTGTACTTTTTTGAAATCGAAACGTGCAAAGCCGTGGACGTGGAAACGGTCCAACATTTACTGGACGCCATCCGCGAGATGATTCAATCCGGCTCGAGCGAACACGGCGGCACGGCTGCCTGGCGCGACGCCGAGGCGTACTTTGGCAAAATCAAACTCGACATAAAAAACAAACGAAAAATACAAAACGAAACATCTGGAGGAAGCAGCGTTGGCGAGAACGCCGCCGAAAGAAGTATCGGCGGCGACGAAAGTAGTAGAAGTAGTAGTAGCGGGAGTAGTCAATTCGCCAGCGAGCGCTATCGTCGATTGAACTTGTAAATAAGAAGAAGAACAAAAGTATAAACGGTGACCCCACGTGTACCTGGTCGATGAACAATACTCACCACGATAACCCTATCGCTGAACATAATAAATGAGAGAATAAGAATACTAACCTTCTCGTCGTCGTGTTTCGCTTCGCTGGTGCGCTTCAGCCCTAAACCCTACGTTAAGTAATCCAAAGAGTAATCCAAAACACCAAACAACGACACACTCCTGTCGCTTTGAGAGGCCGATTTACCGACGCCGACGGACCCGCTCATAAGAGTTTATTACTATTACTACTACTATAACTACTACTCGAAGAGAGAGAGAAACGAATACCCGCGAGATGATGAACCAGCGAACCGGCGCGAACGCGTCGTCGTCGACTACGAAAAGCTTCTCCGTGGCGCCGAAGATGAACGCGCGATGGCACGTCGGCCCGGCGTTCGATCCGACCGAAGAAGAGGAGGAGGAAAAGAAGAAGAGGAATACTCATACGAATAAGAGTTTTGGTGGAAGTGGAGGAAAAGAAGAACCGATTAAATCGGACGGATTAGAGCGCGAGGAGATGCACGCTTGGTCTGATCTGTCGAAACTGTTCAAGACGTTCGCGGCGATATGTTTCGTGTTGTTGGTGTTGCCGACGTTGTTCGGGTCGACGCCGCATAAAAATGCGGCGAGGAAAGTTGGGAGAGCGAGCGTGAGAGCGTCGAGGTACGTTTCGAAACCGTTTAGTAAGAAGAGGTCGTATTCGTTTCCCGCGCACGACGGCTACGACGAAACGTTGGACGACGCGTACTCCAATCCGAGAGAGTACGATAACGCGATTAAAGAGTACGAGGACGCGAAGAGCGCTTTTGATAAGTTGGACGAGCAGTTAGGAGAAGGGTCCATCGATGAGGTGTTGTCCGAAGACGTGAGGCAGAAATACGAGGAGGCTTTGTTTAACAAGCAAGCGGCGGAGCTGAAAAGAGATTTCGAGGATTCCATGGAGAAGAAGAAGAAAGAATGGACCGGGACAATGAAAGGTGCGAGTTGCGCGGATAAGACGAGACACTTGTTGGAATCGTACGTGGAACATTACTCGTGCAGATTTGACGCAAAGTACGGATCGTTATCGCCGATGATGAACTTTCCCGTCGTGAGAGAGGATTACGAAAACGCAGGCGAGAGAGAGACGAGAGCGTTGGCGACGTCGACGAGCGTCGCGGATGCAATCAAGTGGTCGGCCGAGTTATCCGACGACGAAAAAGATTCAGACATGAAGAAACAAATGAGCGCGGGTGGACTTGCCGTGAGCACATGGTTGAGATTTTATAGCGAAAAGAAGAAAGAGGTGCTCGGATTGAGAGACGACGGAACGTTGACGTGGGACGTGTTGACGAAGGAAACGAGACGATACCAACCCATAGAGACGTACAATCCACCACCAGCGCCGGCTCCAGCACCGAGAAAAGCTGCTGATATACCGGCCCCAGTTCCGAGACAAGCCGCGTATGGTATAGACGTTGCCGTCGTGAATGAAGGCGCGTTTGCAAAGATGGATACGGACGGGGACGGGAGCATTTCCGTGGACGAAGTTACGAACGCCGCGTTGAAAGGTGAGGTCGATTTGAAAGATGGCGTCGTTGAAGAAATCGTTCAATCGAAAAGTTATAAAAATGCGGCTTTATCTGCAGAAGAACTGGCAATGTTAGATGCGGAAATGAAAGCGGACGTCGCGCCGAAGAAGAGCATGTTTTCAAACTTGTTCGGGAGAAGAAAGTTGCTCAAGAAAAAGAATAAAGACGATGGTGGTGGTGGTGGTGGTGGAGGAAACTGGGGCGCGAATCCGAGCGAGTATAGATCACCGTTTGACGCGGAAGCGCCGTCTGCATCGTCTTCCGAGACTGAATACGACCAACAAACGGTGGATCCTCTGTATTTCACAGTGAATGTCTTTGCGAATAACTTCCCTGAAAACGTCGCCACAGTCGCCAAAGAATCGGCGACGCTCATGCGTGCGCTTCGCTTACCCGGCGTAGCGAGAGTCTTTTCCGGCAACCCGTTCAAAATGCGCGACGCGAGTCGAATTACCGATGAATACTCCGAGCAAGGTTCGGGCTACTTCTCGTCGCCGGGAGGCATGATTTCGTTCGCCACGGCAAAACTCTCCGCGAATGGTGGTAACGGTTTTGTCAACGCCGAATTGCGAAGCGAGTGCGAACTTGCCAATCGATGCGGCTCGCGATGGGCATCCACCCCTATTTCCACGAACGAAGGTAAAACGGAGTACCAAACCGTCCCGGATTACGCCGGAGGCGGCAAGTTGCCGGACGTAGTTTCTGTTCCTTCTATTTCCTACAAGAAAGCTTTAGAAGGTGGATACCCGTTGTTATCGATCGTGGAAGACTCTGACAAAGATACCTTTATCCAAGCCGCGGACGAAGCGTTGAATGATCGCGCGGTACCCGCGGTGCTCTTTTCCAACGTCAAAACGAACACGTGGCAGTTTGTGGAAGACTTGAAGAAACGCTACAAGAGCGGGTACAACATTTTTGCCGTCGCTCCAGGTCACGAGCACAACCCGAGACGACCGGTATTTCTGCCCTTGGACGATCACGCGTTAGCTTGGACGTTTTTCAACGAATACTATCCAACTGAAACATCCGTGGGTGGTATTGCCATCGCGTTGATCGTCCGAGACGACGTCTCGAATTTAGGCTTCAACGACTGGCTCGCGGAGAACAAAATCGTCGCTTGCGACTGTAACTTGGGCACGTGCGCCGCCGCTACTGGCGTAAAATACGAAGAGGTGAAATATACCATCGAAAGCTACAAGCCACAGAAATCGTCGTGGGAGGAAGCGACGAAAACGCATCAAGCGAAAACCGCGGAATGGAACAACTACGATCGCCTCGCGCAGCGCTTGAAAGAGTCGCAAACGGTGGATTTCCAAGAGCAATTGGAAGCGGACCAAAAAGCCTTGACGGCGAAGAAAGAGCTCGAACAAGCCGAGAGAGAGTTGAAAGCGGCGAATGCGGCCATGAGCGCGGCGAAGAAATCAGCCGCGGAGAAGAAACGGTCGATTTGGAACGACGGGTGGGGTGACTTTGACGGCTTTCGACGACGAAATTTGTTGAAGAAGAAAAATAAAAAGAATAGAGGAGACGGCGGAGGAGCGGTAGCGGCAAGAAATACGTTCGAAACGCCACCGGCGTATTGCGACATAGACGATTACATCGATAACGAGGACGACGTTTGGGCGTAAAAAGGAGGAGATGAAACACATATTTAGTTCAACTTGAGCATCTTTTTTGTATTAAAATGAAGAACAAAACATACTACGTAGTATCTCTCAAACTTCTCTTCGCTTCTCTCTCTCTCTCTCTCCAAAAACTCAATCGCCCAAACAACAAAAACAAACAAACTAAATGATTGTTAAAATTAAATGTCAACCTCGCCGGAGATGTTCAAAAAGTTCGCGGCTTGCGTGACGTCCTTGTCGCCTCTCCCGGAAAAGTTCAACACAACCTTACACTTGTCCGGTAACGTCGGGCACAACTTTTCCAAGTACGCCAAAGCGTGCGACGTTTCCAACGCCGGAATGATGCCTTCCAACCTCGACGTGAACACGAACGCGTCCAACGCCTCTTGATCCGTAGCCGGGTAATACTCAGCTCTCCCGAAATCTTTCAGAAACGAGTGTTCCGGACCAATGCCTGGATAATCCAAACCCGCCGAAATTGAGTGCGGCTCGATGATTTGGCCTTCCTCGTCTTGGATCAAATACGAAAACGAACCGTGTAAAACTCCGGGTTTCCCTAACGTCAAAGTAGCCGCGTGCTTTTGTCCGAGATTAATACCTTCTCCGCCAGCTTCCACGCCAATCAAACGCACGTCCTCGTCGTTCACAAACTCGTGGAACAAACCCATCGCGTTCGACCCGCCGCCGACGCACGCGATCAAAATGTCCGGTTTCCCGCCCCATTTTTCCATCGCTTGCTCTCTCACTTCCTTACCAATCATCGAGTGGAAATCTCTGACCATCATCGGGTACGGATGAGGACCAGCCACGGAGCCCAAAATGTAATGCGTCGTCTCCACGTTCGTCACCCAATCTCGAATCGCTTGACTCGTCGCGTCCTTCAACGTGCTCGTCCCGGTTCTCACCGGAGTCACCGTCGCGCCCAACAATCGCATGCGAAACACGTTCAACTTCTGTCTCTCCATATCCGCCGCGCCCATATAAATGATGCATTCCAACCCGTACCTCGCGCACACCGTCGCCGTCGCCACTCCGTGCTGCCCAGCGCCCGTCTCCGCGATGATGCGTTTCTTCCCCATCCTCTTCGCCAATATCGCTTGGCCGATGGCGTTGTTGATCTTATGCGCACCCGTGTGGTTCAAATCTTCCCTTTTGAAATAAATATGCGGCATAGATCCGTCCGGTTTCTTGTACCTCTCGGATAAGCGTTCCGCGAAGTATAACGGGTTCGCTCTCCCGACGTAATCTTTCAAGACCGCGTCGAACTCTTCAATAAACGCAGGATCCGTTTTCAGCTTTTCGTACTCTTGTTCCAAATTTAAGAGCGCTGGAATGAGCGTTTCCGGGACGTATTTTCCTCCGTACACGCCGCCGTATCTCCCGTTCTCGTCCGGGCGTTTTAAGTCTCGCGTGAATACGCGTTCTGGTGGCGTCATCACCGCTCTGATTTTGGTCGTTTTAGTGCTCCTCTTCGTAGTCTTCTTTAAACGATGATGATGAGTTTGCTCGGACGTAATTCTCGACGACGATGATGATTTAGAGGTGGTCGTCTTCCCACACACGCTCGCACTCGAGCGCGCCGATAAAAACGACAAAGATGTTGCCATCGTATAAAACAATCCTTCGTCTGCTGTGTTTCTGCGGGTGTTGTGGAAAAACAAGCAGCAGCAGCAGTCTCAACGAGTAGTAGTAGTAGTGCTAATAATGACGACCCTTTCCAGTCTTTTATCTGATTACGTCGACGTTTTTTTTACCAAAGGAAGAAGCCTTTTTAAACCCTAATGAATAAAAAACCCTAAATTTCTATGTGGGTGTTTTTTTCTCTCTTTTAACAAATTTTCTTCTTAAACGAACGCTCGTTATACTACTCGTTTGTTGACGCGTTATACGTTTCCTTTAGCGCTTCTTTTACTTTTTAGAAATCTGCTGCCGAGAGTGTTCACGCGCGATACGTGCTTTTCTTCGAGAGTTCTTTTCTCAGATCATCGAATAACTTTCGTGTTTTTTCTTCTCTCTCTTTACCAATTGGAAGTTCATTTTCATCGAGAGAAGAATACATAATCGATTCTGTTTGATTAGACTCTTTGATTAAACGACGAAACTGTTCGAGCAGACTTCGAAGATATGAGCGAAAAACAACAAGAAAAAGAAGTCGCCCCCCCCCCACCACCCGGTTTCGAGGACGTCAAAGCCGGCGCGCACCTCGACGAAGTCGCCGAAGTGGCGGAGAAATTAGCCAAAGGCGAGGATTTGCGTCTGGGGACGAAAAAAGAAGGCACCGTGGACGCGCCGGATTTGAGTTTAAAAACCGGACAATTGAAAAGCTGGGCCGACGAGGAGGTACGATTTGAATGATTCGATGTCGTGTATCTTGTTCTCGTTTGTTTTTTGTGGGTTTAGATCGATGCAAGCGTGATGTCTTGAGAAGAAGACGCAACAACTTTCTACTTCCGATCATCAGTCGGATGTGCTCAAGAGGGGCAGTGCGGCGGTTTTCGATACGAGCGCGATGACATTTTGCTCACTCTTTCCTCTCTTTTTCTCTCTCTCTCTCTCTTTACACAGGCTGAAACCGAGGCGATTATTAAAGTCGCGGACCCGAACTCGAAGTACACCTCGGCGCAAACCTTCGACGAGCTCAGGTTGTCCGCGGAACTCTTGCAAGGGCTCTACACGGAGATGAAGTTCGAGAAGCCGTCGAAGATCCAAGCGGAGACGTTACCTATGATTTTAACGCCGCCGCATAGAAACTTAATCGCGCAAGCGCACAACGGGAGTGGGAAGACGACGTGTTTTACGCTCGGGATTTTGAGTCGGGTGAACGTGAACGAACCCGGGACGCAAGGGTTGATGATTTGTCCGACGAGAGAATTGGTGATTCAAAACGTCGGCGTGATGCAAAGGATGGGGAAGTACACGAACATTTCGATCGCGAGTACCACGGATCCGAAATACGACGGGTATAACAAAGAACATATTAACGGGCAGGTGGTGATTGGAACGCCGGGGAGGTTGTTGCGGTGGATGCGGGAGAAACAGTTGGACTGTTCGAAAGTAAACTGCTTGGTCTTTGACGAGGCGGACAACATGTTAGGCACGGACGGACACAGAGTGGACTCGACGAAAATTTTGAAACATTTACAGATGAGCGCGAAAAATTGGCAAGTGTTGTTGTTTTCGGCGACATTTAACGAGGCTGTGAAGACGTTTGCCACGAAAGTGGTGCCCAACGCGAACCAGATTTTCTTGCCGGCGCACGAGTTGTCCTTGGACGTGATCAAACAGTACCGAGTGAACGTACAATCGAACGACCAGAAAGACATGTTATTGAAAGAGAAGATTTTTCCGCTTTGCGATAAGATTGGGCAAACGATTATTTTCGTGAGAACGAGAGAAGGAGCGAGACGATTACACGCGAGCATGCAAAGAGACGGATTTAAATGCACTGCGATTGAAGGACAAATGCAAAACGAAGACCGCGATCGAGTGATTAAAGAGTTTCGAGACGGTCAAACGAAGATTTTGATCGCCACGGACGTGTTAAGTAGAGGGTTGGACGTGTCCACGGTGACGTTAGTTATTAATTACGACATGCCGGTGGAGTATCAGAACCCGTCCGTGCCGAATTTCGAAACGTACTTACACAGAATCGGTCGTTCCGGGAGGTTCGGTAAGAAAGGCGCGGCGTTTAACTTGTTGTTGGGAGAAAACGAAAGATTGGTTTTAGACCAAATTGAAAGGCATTTCGAGCACATGGTGCCCGAGGTCACGTTAAACGACGACGATACGTTTGAATCGATTTTAACCGCCGCTGGTTTGATGTCCCCGGACGAGTCTTGATGAGTAGGAGTGAATCAACATACTAAATAAACAAAACAAAACGACGCTAAATATAATACTCACGTCTCTTTCTTCTTACCGTTCTTGTACAATTCTTTCGCCATGCGTTTCGCTTCGGCTCGCATTTCCGCTCTGCTCCCGGCTCTTCCCGCGTTCACCCTCGCGCTCGCATCGAAATCGCCCCGAAGGAATCTATAAAATCGACGAACCGCCGACGCGCCGGTGATTTTGCACAAAAACGCAAACGCCGCGCTCACCAACCGCGTCTCTCGAAATTTGAACACCACACACACCACACACACCCCTATTAGAATTTTTAAACCTATATCTACGACCAAGTCGGCCATTTGCATGGCCACGTCCGGCTCTAACTTCCCTCCTCCAATCAACGTCTCTTCGATCTTCTCCAACTCTTTCAAACGCGTTTTCGCTTTTTTATCTAAACTCGTCGCCAATAACGGTTTCAACAAACTCTTCGCGACGACTGCATCGGCAGGATCGTTCGCTTCCGGAAACGTCATTTCTCCCGTCGTCGCAGACTTAATACCACACGCTCCTTCCTTGTCCGCGTACTTCCCGCCGTACCTCGTGATTAAAATCTCCGCCGCGGTCAACGCCGCCGAATGAAACCCGTTTCTACTCGCCTTCCGAAATAACTTCACTCGCTCTGAATCGCACGGATACTTCGTCCTCCCAGCGCACACGTGCGCATTCGCCGTCAAAAACGTAATTTCCGGCACCTGCTTCGATTTTTCCTTCGATTTCGCCGCTTCTTCGAGCACGCGCGCGCCGAGCTTTCGGTTCTCGTTCCGCTCGCCGGATTCCAAAGCGCACTCGCCGAAAAGTAGGCAACATCCTGGCGAAAGATACAACAATGTCAGTACATCGAGAGAGAGAAAGAGAGAGAGAGAGAGAGAGAGAGTTAGAGAGAAGGAAAAGAAAGAGAGTTCAGTGAGACTACTCCTCATCCGAACGCAAAGAACACCAACACCAACACCAACACCAAACGTACCGAGCGCTAAAGTCTCCGGCACTTTCATCTGCTTCATTCGCTCCTCGGGAACGACCGATTCCCACGATTGCGTTCGCTTTGCTTCTTTCCTCTCGTCGAGTAAAAATTGCGTCAAAGTGCTGTCTTGCTCGATTGCCGGTGTGATTGTTTGTTCGCAATACATTTGCGCGTCTAGACAAGAAGTCGACTGGAACGGGTCGTTGATGAGATTAGTATTCTCCTCCATCGCCGCGCTTTGAGTGGTACCCATCGACGAGAACACCATCAGGAGCGCAAGAAATGCGAACGAACGAAGTGGCGTCATCATCTCGTTTTTCAACTCGTCGACGACTTTCGTCGTCGTTCTTCGAAGGAGGAGTTTGTACTCGCGAGTGCTAAAAAGTAACGCAAAGTACGACGAGAATGCAAAAAAATGTGCTCTACTATGCGATATTTTCAGAGTGATTGGTCGTAAATGTCGTTCTTGAAGTATGTATGTACAGTGAACATTTCATTAAAATAAATACGATTTAAAGCAACACTTTCAATGAAGTGTTGACGAATTTATAAAGTGACTGTGTTTAAAATAAGGCCATGAATAAGGCCGTCAAGGCGATGACGAGAACTTTCGTCATCGGCGTCGTCGTCGACCCGGGCGAGGCGGTTGTAGCGCCCGCCACCTCCAACGATTCGTACAAGTACGTCACGTAAGTATCTGTCGACATGTCTTTGCAACCGCTGAAGATGTAGCACTCGCCCAAGTCGGCTGATTCTGGTTCCCAAGCGAAGTGTGTGCAGTGCGCTCCCAGTTGCGCGCTAACTTCAGCTCCGCCCGGGATGCGGTTGTCCGTGCAGAATCGCTCGCAGCGAGATAAGGAGCAAAGACCAATTTCTCCTTTGGATCCAACCCCGACATTATCTTTGTCACACGTTTTAACGTATGGATTAGAGTCCTTCTCGCATCTCACGTCAGCACAGCCGCCGTTCGCCTTCGTAATTTGGCATTGCGGGTCGTAAAGATACGTGTTATACGTATCGGAGTGAGCGGCTTCGCATCCGTCAAAAACGTAACATTCACCTTCGGCCTCTTCAAAAGCCCAGTGTATGCACACGAAACCTGTGTACTCCGCGCATTTTTGCATGCACTGCATTTCCGTGCATTTGCCACCGTCACCGGTGACATCGGCATCACAAACCTTGTCGTGTTGATTCGTCGGAGACTTGGCGCACCTCGTAAGCGGACAGCCGCCTTTAGCGTAGTTCTTGTTGCATATGTCATCCAACTTGTACACATTATACGTATCCTGACCCGGACTTTCGCAACCTTCAAAGCAGTAACACTCTTGCTCAGCGAGTTCGAAAGCCCAATGCGACGATGTGATCTCAGTCAAGGCGCGACACTGTGCTTCACACTGCACGGAAGTGCAGGCACCGCCTGCGCCGGTGACGTCTGAATCGCATATTTTTCTATACAAATCGGCTCCACTGGCATCTGTTGCCTTTGCACATCTTTGGTTCTCACAACCTCCTGCAGCGTATCCGAGATCGCATCCAGTAGCCATCGCGTAGGTTGTGTACGTATCTGGAAGAAGATTGTTGCACCCCGAAAAGACGTAACATTCACCTCTGCCCTCGACGGAGGATTCCGGTTCGTAGGCCCAGTGGGTGCACGCGCTGGCGATGTAACCTCCTCCATCTGATTCGCCTGCTACGCAATAAGCTTCACACTGCGCTTGAGAGCAAAGTCCACCGGCATCAGCGCCGCCGATTCCTCCATTGTTCCCGTTATCTTTATCGCAAACTTTATTAAATGGATTTGAGTCTTTGTCGCATCGCGCGTCTGGGCAGCCACCGAGTTCTAAAGACTTAGTGCATCCACTTGCGAGATCGCGAAGAATTGAGCGCTGCGGATACGATTGCTTATAAAGCGTGTGATCATCGTCGAATTTTTCGCCAACGCAACCCTTGAAAAGCGTGCATTCGGAGTCAACTGTATCGTATGCAAAGTAGGTGCACCAGTTTTGCGATTGAACTGCGTTTCCAAAACCATCGTACGATGCGCATTTCTTAGCGCACTCGTCAAGAGTACAGGTTGTTCCCGCACCTTGATCACAAACAACTGCGGAAGTGGTTACTGAATCATCGCATATGCGATTCAGGCACCCGGTCATGCCATTTGCGTTGTAGTCACGCTCACACGTCGGATCTACGAGCGTGTAAAGATTGGATCCCGTACTGTCTGCCTCGCCAGAACACGTAGAGAAGAAGTGACACGCTTGCGACGTGGGGTTGTAGGTGTAGTACTTGCAAGTAAAAGCACCGACGTAATTTTTGCATTGAGTCTCACAAGTTGCCGCATCGGCGACAGCTGCGGGAGCAGCAGCGTTAACGTTGTCAGTGGTTGAGCACGTTCGGTCATTGCATCCGTTTGGAAAATCGGTGGATAACGGTCGTTCACACGTCAAAAGTCTTTCATGGTATACTGCGTGTATTCGTTGTCCCAATTTTGGACAGTGCATTCCGTGAAGAGGTAACACTCCGCTTCGATGGTATCCCATGCATAATGAGTGCAAGTCGAACCAGCCAAAGGGGTGCCAGCTGAAAATGCGCTGGAAGTGCACTTCGCGTGGCACTCGTCGCGCGAACAAGATGAGCTCGTCGCCGCATCAGAAGTAAACACGCAGACTTTTTCGTTATCATCCACACCCGTATCGCATCTCGTGTTCAAGCATTCAACACCCTTAGCTCTATCTTCCATAGTTAATTCGCATAACGGGACAGAATTATCAACAGCGGGACACGTCAAGTCTGTGCCCGTGACAACCGTAGTCCCCGCGGCGGCGGTGCAAGTCGAGTCTGCTTTGAAGAGCCTCGCCTCTACTTTTTTGCCAACTACAAGCATATAAACATCGCCGTCGGTTCCTTTGTAGAAGGTCAAACCTTCTGGTTGACTCATGTCGCAGATGTGACCGGCATACTTCTCATTCTTTGTAGCGGTTGTGCCGGTTATCGTCATTCTATGAATACCTCTGTGCTCCACCGGCGCCTTGACGACGACGAAAATTTCGTCCGTGGCGTCGCCAGATTTCGTCACAGCGCCCAGGGACTGCCATCCGTAATCATCTCTCAAAGTGTTCGTTAACGTTGTCACTGCTTTTGTTGCAACGTTGACGCTATGAATAGCAACGGGAGTTTGCTCTTACGCGACAATAAATGTCTCCGAGTTCTTCAAGTACGCCACCCCTTCGAATCCTTTGTTGTTGCTCGCCGCCGTCGTCAAACCGTCTGAAGCCACAACAATGTTCGAGATCGTTCCATCGGCATTTAAGGTCATAGTTCTCACAAGAGCAGGATTTTCATCCGTAATAGCGAATTTACGCGATCCCATGGCCGCAATGCCCTCTGGATCTTCGATGACCGTGCCGAGAGTTGTGAGCGCCCACTCTTGAATTTTCGTATAAGTGCTGTCGAGTTCGTACACTTTCGCGTCACCGTTGTTGACAGCAAAAAAGTGACCGGTTTCCGGATCGTACGCGATCCCGGAGAGATCGCTTTCAGCTGCCGTCATGTCATTTTTGTTCACCAACGAAAAGCACGACAGATTCGGTACGGTGAACCCTTCCGCCCCGAGAGTAGCCGCTTCCGCAAATATTCCTTGCTGGAAAAGTGCAACGTGGGAGAAAAAGAATGCCAATGCGACGAGCATTCTTCGCGAGGACGAAAAAATTGACTTCATCGCGTTCGATGACGTTGCACGAAACAACGAAACAGCAAAGCTTCTTTGCTTTGAAAGCGTTCTTCCCTTTCGAGTATTCGTGCGTTATTCACGAATGCGCGAGAGTTATATAGAGATATTCCGGCGTGAAGTACTTCACTTTGAAAAGAGGATATTCCAGGAATAATTTTGGAATAATCCCTCCACTTTTTCCTCTTTTTCGGTCTCTTTTTCCGAACGACGAAAAGTGGTTCTCGAGAATATGTTTTCACCCTTACGATCGAGCGAACGCGCGTAAACTTTCGCTCGCTCGATTTCGTCATCGGCAAATCTTCATCGCGAACGTCTGCTGAATCGTGTTTCCTCCGCGAGAACGCATCCTTTGTCTCGTATTTTCTTCTTTTAATTCTTTTCGCGTTGCATTTTTACCACATGGAGAATCCAAAAGGCGTTTCGTATTTTATTAAAAAATAGCTTCCTCAATTAAATTTTGCCCTCATTTCCCTCTAAAATTTGGTTCTTTTTTTGCTTTTTTTTGCGAAAAATACTGAAGGAATATTCGAAACACATGCGACTTCATTGTTAGTTACACACGTAGTAAAAAAAGAATATTATGTTTAAGAAGAAGAACACCAAATCCCCGATCGCTGCGACGCTCGCGTGCGGATTATTAATCGCAGCCGGGTCGTCCCCGCTCGCGATGGTCCACGGCGCGTCGTCGTACGAAACGTACAAAGCGTCCGATTTTCCTTCGATTGCGCAATCGTACTCCTCGCAATCAATGGCACTCCTAAACGCATGAATTGCGCGGGAAACCAACTCTATTCCGTAGATTTATTCGTCCCAGTCGTCTGGGCATTTTATAACGCACAAATGGTGACAATGCGTGCATGCGCTCACTGGTATTTGCATTTTGTATTGTGTTCGTTGTGTTATCCTTCTGTTGTTCGTTTGAGGAATTTCCAAATCCAATCTCCACTAAAGAGACGCGCAAAGACATCATCAAATCATCATCGTCGTCGAAAGAGAGAAGGATATGATGAAACTGAGCGAATACCAACAAGTGAAATCTGTGTTCACCGCGCTCCCGATGAACTGCCCGCCACCGATGCACGCGCTCTGCGAACAGTTCCCTCAACTCTCTTTGGACGCGTTGTTTTCAATCTACGGACAAGAGTTTTCCCGAAAGGTACGACTGACGCACGGAAAATTCGTTCGCTCGATCGAATCCATCGAAAAGAGATACTTAAACGGCGAGGACGTGTTCGATATCGCGCAAAACGTGGATTTTCCAGCCTGTCAACTCTTGCGGTTAATCGTCGAGAGCGTTTTGAAACTGAACCATAAATCGGTCGGGAAGATGTTGAAACGTCCGTACGATGCGAACAGTCTGTTTCCGAGTGAAGTGCCGGAAGATTCGAGAGCGATGACGTCGGGGTTAAACAGCAACAAAGGGAAGAAATTGATAGAACGAATGAAAGTAGACTGCGAACGCGTGGTGGCGTGGGATTGCGGAGCGTCTCCGGCGACGGAACGGTCGCGAAGAGAAGCCGGATTGGAGTACGAGAGGATATTGGAAGAGGCGCTGCGAGATATCGGCGCCGAGTTTGAGACGGAGACGGAGTAAGGCTTCGTTTTGTGATCCGCAAGTGCACGAAGAGAGCGGGTCGAAGCAGTTTCGAGCGTACGTGAATCGATTCGGGAGCGGGCTGGTCATTTATTGGCACGACGTCGCCGCGGAGTCGAAACACGCGTGATCGCCGTTAAACGCGCGAGCTATGATTGCGTATAAAGTAATCGCGCCGGCGACTGTTTCGCGAAAGACGTTTCTTTGCTTTGCCGATACTTTCTTCAAAGTCCTTTTAGTAGGCGGTAAAAGAGACCAGTAGGACGGCAGCGGTTCCATCGGCGACGACGGAAACCCCAAAACCGACGATGGATGATAATCATTATCATTATCATCATTATTATTGGTATCATCATTAAGCGCGACAATCTTCGCCGTTCCGTCCTCTCGCAGTAACAACTCGTCGTCGTCGTCTATCGTCCACCACGCTCGCCACGGTTCGACTCGAATCTCTCCTTTTCGCAACATTCTCTCCAAACGCTTCTTATCGCTCGCGGCAAAGTCGCGCTCGGAAATTCCGGAGAATTTATTATCTTCTTCTTCTTTCAAGTACGCGCGCATGAGTTTCGCGGATAAAGTGCAGTATTCATCTTCATCTTTTTCATCTTCTTCGTCTTCGTCTTCTTCGTCGTCATCGGAGGACGACGGCGAAAACGATTTCGCCTCCAAACCAAACCTCGTCCTCATCTCCCTCTCGTCCTTCTCCACGTGCCTCTCGTACTCCATCACCATCTCTTCCATCTCTCTCTTCTTCTCCTCCTCGTCCTCGGAATCCCCATCGAAATGTTTTTCATTCTTCATCATCCGCGCTAAACTCTCCGCGTGAAACGCTTCGACGCACTTCCCGTCGCCGTGCAGGCGGTAACATTTCGCCGAACAATATCGGCAGTTACATTTCGGGCACGCGTAGAGAGATTCGTTTTGTGCGCACACGCGACATTTTGGTTGTTGTTGTGCTCCTTTTTTTCCTTTTCCGTCCATCGTCGTCGTCATTGAAAATGTTGCGCAGAGAGTACAGGTTTTGGCAGTCACACCTCTTCCGATATTTTCCTCATCGCAAAGCAACAGAAACAGGAACAGAAACCTAACAGGAACACCTTCTGCACACAAAAAAGAAGTTCTAGGGAAAGAATATAAAGCCTGAGCTCTTATTTAGTCCAATTGTTGTCCAGAATACTGCGGAGAGATACGAGAGAGCGTTCTTCAATAAAAGGTTTCCTCCCTCTGTTGGGGAAAAACTAACAAAAATCTCTTTGGATAAATGTATTCACTTAATGCGCGCATATATCGCCTCTTTGTTGTCTCTCCACAAAAGAGAGCGGACAGAAAATGATGCGTTGTGCGCGTAAAGAGCAGACAGAGACTCTCTCCTCTTCTTCTTTGTCTTCTTTGTCTTCTTCTTCTTCCCGCGAAGGAGAGAGAGCGAAGTGGGGGATCCATTTTGTGACGATTTCCCCAGAGTTTTCCCCATTGTTGACTCACGACTAATATTACATCAGTCCAAATCGCACTCTTCGTGTCATAACACCATGTTGATGGAAAGAAACTGACACCAGACTGCGACTTTGCTACTTTGCTAATAAACACACTTATTAGGTTACCCAAACAATCGTTAGTCGAATCACCGATGTCGCGCGCTCGTGAGAGCGCGACATTGCGAGTGGCCGATGGCGGAATTAAACGAAAAACGTTAAAAAACGGGACAAGAGCGATCACCACGCATCGCAGACTCGAGCGTGTCGCTTGAACTCGCGCGTGAACAGTCGCTTGCTCCCGCGCTACGAGTTGGTTGGGTGAAAAGGAGATAAGGTGGACGAAATATGCTTCGTTTTCTCGGTCTTTGCTTCCAGAATTGGGCTACTTTTAATTACAAGAGAACAAAGTAGTAGAATAAACGAGAGCAGACTATTTGATGTCGGTACCGCGTTATAATATTACAGCGGATATAATTCTAAGCATCTCACTTTTCAGTCAGTATATCTTAGTCAGTATCTCTTTTATGGTTGATATAGTACTCGTATCATACAGTTATCGTCGTTAGGGAGGAGTTAAGTTTCTTCACCTCTTTTTCTCTACTCTCCAGAAGCAAATTGCTGTTGGTGCTACGGCGGCGACTGTTAGTTTTCCATTCTTCTCATCACGTTATCGACCAACTTTCGGAGCGTAATTTTCCCACTCTCACCACACTTCATTCTCGTTAACGCTGTCGCAAACTCTTCGTTTTTGTCTCCAAACGACTTTTCCTTCTCCTCCTCGAGAGCGGTGAGGAAAGGTTTCCCGTGATTCGCGAGCGCGCTTACGAGCGTGTTCTTACTGAACAAGTTGTTAAGCGCGCGCTCGTTTCCATCGAACGCTGGTGACTCGTGGATTCCTTCCATAATGTTGCAGAAAGCATCACCATTTTTTATGGCAGAGGTGAACGAGTTGAGCACCATTGCTTTTTCAAACAACACTTCCCCTTTTCTGCCTCGAAACACGGCCCACGTTTTCGCCTTCGCGAGAGTCTTCGGATAGCTTTCGCCATGTTTCGACAT
>JACLAA010000642.1_pt1 | contig 24778 bp, 22 predicted proteins | sample 8027891 | NCBI WGS metagenome assembly JACLAA01 (sample SAMN15724900, study PRJNA655200) | protist metagenome | isolation source: fluorescence activated cell sorting (FACS) single amplified genomes of... | place: Spain: Blaines Bay Microbial Observatory, Mediterranean Sea | collected 2016-01-19 | reverse complement strand
TTTTTTAGGTCCGAGTCTTCCTAAATTAAATAATTATAATATTTATTTATGTATGTATTTATTTATTTATTTATTACGCTGCACACGGGCGTCGTCCCGGAGGCGGGCGTACGCGTCGCCGGTGCGGGCGAAGTTTTCCGCGGCGGCGGCGCGGTAGCGCGCTTTGCGGTGTAGCGGTCGGTTTTACATCATTTTTGTGATAGAGGTCGTCCTATGAGCGCAGCAAATAGAACTAAATCGGCCTCTAAAATCTTAAAATGGTGTAAAATCAGCCACAACTTATATCATCATCGTCTCGCAGTGAAAGTGACCCCTCCCTATCAGTACGGTCTCCGGGCGCGCAAAGGACCCCTCTGAGACTTCGTAACTCGCAACCAAAATCTCACAAGTGGCTGGGAACTCGAATTCCAAACGAGGGACCGCCCGGGCCCCACAGCATGACAATTAGATCCGAGGAAGTAAAGTTAGGACTCAGGAGTCAACTGGACCTGCCCAAAGAGCCTCACATTGTTCATCAAAAAGTGTGCTAGCTACATCATAGATTTGATTGTCATTAATGAGGAGATGCCGTAGTGATTCTATTGACCTAGAGTCAAGGGAGCTTAGGATTTTACGGCCCTTCGCATCATGCATTGCAGCATTCATTACAGCTTCCCTTGCAGATAGGATGGCATCTGGCCGAGATTCAAGGACAGAATTCAAGAGTTTAATCGATTTTTGTTTTTCTGAGGCGAGGAGGATCAAGTACGTATCAGTTTCAAGTCTAGAAATGGCATCTGCAACCTCGGCTTTGTTACCTGGACCAAATTGCTTGACTCTTGCAGCTCTTGGGTCATTGTGTCTTTCTAGCTCGTCGATCCTCAAAGGCAAAAGAGCATCAAGCAGTGTGTTGCCTCCAAGAACAGTTGCCTTTGCATGATTACGTAGTCGCTCCTCTAGAATGCTAGGGTCTATGGCCTTGGGACTCTCGTTGTCCGCTGCAAGTTGAGTCAGGGGGTCCATGATCACAATGATTAAAGCACATGCTCTTGATTCAGTTGCACAGGCGTCTTTTGCCATAGAACCAACAATAACTTTGACATTTCGCCACCTGCCTCGCCGCCAGTCAGTGGCAGTATCAACGACAGCATTACTACTCAGTTCTTGAGGCGCAAAAGAAAAAACTGCAACTCTTTCCTGCGGCACCGAACTGTTATGGGCATCCTTAGTTTTGCGAGTATGCCTATCTTGCGTAGTTCTTCTATCCCCCCTTTTTGCAGATCGGGCAAGCTCGTCGAGGCCAAATCCAAGCAATCTGTGCATTAATATTAACGCATTGCGCTGGAAGATTGCCCTGTGCTCGGTGAACCTTGGAATCGCATGCGAGTGAAGTACAGTGCAGCCTCTGCCGCCTAAAATACCGTCAACAGCTTTGATGGAGGCGGCCGTTATTAGCGTAGTACCAACTGCATCTAATATGCTAGATTGTGTAATCACCTTCCAATGTGATGCATCGTACCCACCACATCGCAAGGGAAGAGGAGCATTCAAATTCTTTATGTGCCCTCGGCAATTTAAAGTCCCTTGGAGAGCTATCCAAGGCGCTACCTCGAGAAACAATGCTGTTCGAAGCGCTGGCTGATCCATCGGATTCTGGATCAGTGAGAGTGCCAAAGACTCATGCCAGTAAACCTCACTCCAGCGCCGCAACACACGCCTTGAGCCATCACATGAGGAGACGGCCATGACACCCGTGTTGGGTTCTGGGATATCTCCGCCTTTTAAAATTCCGAACATGCGCCCAAGCATTGGCCGGTGATGTTCTGAAGGTGCAGTCACAAATGCAAACCAAGGACCCTCATCAGACACCATTTGAAATGCAGAGATCAGTATCGCGGGATCACAAACCAAAGTGTCCGCATCCAAAAAAATGGCGGCCGTACCAAAAGTTTCTAAAGCCAGTCGGAGTGCAACCATTTTGGCGCTGCGCAATTGGCGGACAGCCGCCCAAGCTGTCACTTTTGAGCTCCTTCGCTCCCTCTCTTTTTTTCTATTCAACTCGATGGTTGCACTCAAACTGTTGCCTTTGTTTCGTATTCTGGGGTCAGCAATAGTGAATGCTTCGAATTCGGGAAGAGATGTAAAATTCATACCTAGCCCATCTACTGATGCGACAAAATCCCACCAATAAGCTTGGCCATAGAATAATGCCTGCGATGCGGACAAATGCAGTCCGAAATCAGATGTCACCAGGAGGGTGCCCACGCTGTTATCCATGATTCTCCGCACACTGGTTGCAGAAACGGATGCCTTTTGAATTGTTCCATGGCCGACTGCAGCGTACACAACACCATACTGCATTGATATGGGGTTATTTGACGAACTAGAAGTAAACAGCCGTTTGTGACCAGGGGATAAGTCCGTTGTGACTCTTTCCAGGAAATTAGCTGCTTTTCGAGCCAAATTAAGGCAATGAGATATCATGGGTGATTCAATCAGTTGCGGCGTCATTTTTTTAGAGTCCCCTCTTGAGCCCTCGCGGAGGTTTGCATTTCTCCCCAGATCCTCGCGCGTTTGCCATTTCGTCCATTGCACATTCCCATGATTCCCTGACAGTACCCATGCGAAGATTCGAAAATTGAGGAGCAGCACAAGCGCCCTGACCAACTTCTCTGGCATGCTGACAGGGATCCTAAGAAATGCAACATAGCCGCATGGTGACGCTACGTGCGTGTCGGGTGTCGCTCTGATGCTTCGCTCCAGCGCGGGGTCCAGCTTACTTTCTAACTTTAGGTACCGCAGTATGATATTAAGCACTCAGGGTACTTTGAACCAACTCGGATGAGTGCGAGTTTCTTGCACCGCTGCCCATCACGCGGTCCATTACGACGGGGTTGCGCCGGCTTGGGGTTGCCCGAGACGCAGCAGCCTATAGTAGTACGAGTGAGTACGCTGTATTTCACTATTAACGGCCGTGTCACGGTGATTTGCCAGTCAACTCTCTCTCTCGTTTCACCCGCGGAGTGCTTGCCAGCCCAGGGGCGGTTCGTTGCCAAAAAATGATCTAAGCGACGGGATTTTGTGCGGGGGGTGTCCGGGCGCCTTGTGCATTCAGCCACGGGGCCGCAACAAGCGTGAAGACAACCCAAACTTCCTGACCGCCCACCACTAGTGCGGCTGTGGAGCCCAAGCTGTGGGGTATGATTCGCACCAACCCGTGTCGGCCGGACATACAATGGCGCTGAGCGCAGGACTACTCCCAGAGCAGCATGAAGCGTGTGCAAAATACCAGCCATTCGATCAGACGCCGCTCAGATCCAGAAAATTTCCTGCAGCTTCACAAATTAGCAGACAGGATACGAACAAGGTCGTTTGCATCTGCCCGTGCAGACGGACAAGGCTGCAGCGCAAGGCTGATGGCAGAATACATGGGCCCGATGAATCTCCTGGGTATTTTCTCAAGTATGGAGGGGAGGGGTTCGGAATGCACAGATGGCAGAGCACCGGTAAGCCACTGATAAAGGCAACAGCCAAAGGCCCAGACATCCGCTTTTGGGGAGACTGCGCGATATGATTGTAAAATCTCCGGTGCAATGAGATCTCTGGAAATCGTTCCGTAGTCTGATCGACCATGTGAATAGCCGCAGTGTCTTTCACGTGCGTCCAACATGAAGAGGAAGTCATCTAGAACCACGCGACCTCCATCGTCAAGGCATATCGCACCAGGATGAATGTTCTGGTGAATGAGACAATTTTGATGCAAGTTAGCTAATGCACAGACAGCTTGGCGGCCCCATGCTTGGAGCATTTTGGGATTAGACCATTGATTAATTGCATCGGTTACTGAAATCCTAGCACGAGAGGTCACAATAGCGACGAGTATGCAAATCTGACTACAGGTGCCGTGCAAATTGAAAGAACTAACCTCATGTGAGCAAAGGAACTGGATCTTAACAACACCAGGACAATGAAGGTTGTGGAGAGCCTCAGCAATTGACATTATATATTGAGCATCTGCAACATGCTGCAGCCGCAAAAAACGCAGAAGAAGGGAGCAATTTGTGGTTTTATCGTGCATGATGTGTCCTACGGGGCGGTCGCGGCCACTCTCAATGGTCTCGGTCCATTTGAGTCGTGCGAGGAATGGAATCACATTACGTCCATTGAGCTCGGCAATAAGTTCTTGGAAAGATCCCCGAGCTTTTTCTTGCTGCATCATAATAGTATGCTCGATGCTTTTCCGTATGATTCCTACTACAGCACGCATCTGGCATTCTTCCATGGTCATTTTTTGCCGTTCAGATTCAGCCAACAAAGCGTCAGGCTCGGCCGCACGAGAAGACCACTTTCCGATGTGGCTTAAGCTAGACACTGATCGATGAGACATCTGCAGAGAACTGTGGCCCAAGTAAGCCCATGGCCCATCAGCGCTATCTTCAGCCCATACCGGATTTGGCGTGTTCCACTTCATTGAGGTTCGACCAACCTCCCTGTTTTGGGCATAAATAATACAGTACATGTCTAAAGGTGTGACTTTTGATATTACGCCTTCGAGCAAAGCCAGTTTGTTGGTTTTTAATTGTACAATCGGCTGATGTGCGATGTCATCAAAGTACGACGGAGCCAAATTCTTTGCTCTCAGGATGCATAAATGCGAAGTAGTATTTCCAGCATGATCCGACTTTAATCTTATGACAAGTGCTGGGCGTCGGCCAAGCCCTGGACTCAATTTAAGTGCCAGTGGTGTTGTTGGAGGGTACGATAGGAAAGCATCTGGAATGTTCACATGAGCAAGAAGGCGGTCCTCGCCACAGTGAGCCTGAGCTAGGAGAGCAATGCGAACTGGCGAACTTTTGTGTTTGATCTGCAGAGCGCAGCCCAAATCGCTTTTCCAGTGGTCAAGGTACGACCTATCTGATGTTACTACCGAAGATACTGCTGCATTGAGGATGGTCGAAACAACGCAACTTCGCTTCTGTAGGGCCATACCTCCATCTAGTACCCAGTTGTGCTTGACTTCACTTCGCGGAGTCTCCTCAAGCAAATTGACTGCTTTCGCACCGGCCTGTTGACGAGTTCGAGCGTCCTGCCACCATCCCTTCCAAAGTTCCTCAGATTTCCATGGCATTGCTGGCCTTTTAATAACGCTACTGCGAATCTGCCGACACACACTGCAGTAGCCAGATACCGCAGCTTGTCGAATTACTATATGCTCGTGACCCTCCGCCCGACTAGCCTCAGTGTTCATTGCATGGTACCTCTTACTTGTGCTCTCAAAAGCTACACGCGTGTTGTTGCGACTGCTAAGGGACTTTGTGGCAAGTACTTTGTTGATTTGTCTGAGCTCAGGCTCTAACTCACCCACAATGAGACCGAGGGCGACAAATTCCTCCTCAGAAATGTGTCCTGGCTGCTCCGCGGGCATAAGGAGATAAGAAAGGGCAAACTCGTATTGCTGGAGAATAGGAGCGAGAGCTGCGGCTTGAGGAGGTTTAGTAGCCCAGCAAATTACCTTCATGTCGGAAAAAGAGCAAAAAAGATCCTGCTTTTGAATAGTCAGTTTTCCTCCATGCATACTTGTTGTAACACTCGCCTGGCGGTACAGCCAGCGCAACGCAGTCTCGACTTCGCGATATGAGTTTCTTTGTTGTATCTGAGTGGATTCTTGCACTGGTCGCTTAGTCGAAGTTAAAGTCTCCGCTTCAAATGGCTTCTCGCGGAGAGCGTGATATGCTGTCAAGAGTGAGCTTGACCCAGGACTTAGGGATTCAATTTTTTCAATAAGCCACGAGCGCAGGACCCTCTGCTTTGCTCTCCACTTCACTGCACGGAGTCGGTGAGAATCCGATTTTGCTGGATGGCGCCAATTGCATGATATCCGAGGGGCCCGTGCCAATACCAGATCGGTAGAGGCGACGAACTTTACTCTAGGCCTCGAGCGATACCACCATGGAACTGGCTTTTGATCAATCAACTTGGCTTGCCAAGGATGCTCAGATATGCTCTTGTCCCTGAAGCTGAGAATCCCACGAATGATGTTTTTTTGTCCTTTGAGCTGCGGAACCTGCAACACTGAACTTAAATACGGTATACTCCATCAAGACACTGGTAGTGCTGTCATGCGTCCAGCGCCATCGCACATTGACGCCTCAGGTCTCCCGATCATCCGGTCATATATGCCCATGCCCTTGTATGCTCTCAGCTCGTGCATTACTGAGGTCTTTGATTTGGCAGGTGGAATACAACCAAGACTAGCGCCAGCCGTGGCAGAATGTTGGACGTGGCTTGAAGAGCGTCTCCGCAGATCATGAGTTGATGAGGGCCGTCCACTTCTATATCCAAAGTAAAGAGGCGACATAAAGAACGTCCAGTAGCTCGGCCATGCTTGTTGTCGTAGCTGCAAGGCCGCACATGCTGTGCCGTCAATGCAGCAGCAACTCACAGCCCCAAGACGCCGTAGCGGCGAACCTCCATCTCTTGCCGCTGCCGCAACAGCCGACGCAGTAGCATAGACACCAGGTAGACTGGTACCAACAAAAGTGAGCTTAGCAATGATTAGATTCTTGTGATCAGATGTCCAGCCAAGTGAACCTCGACTTTTGTGATTCTGGAGCGACATCGTGCAACCGTCCCGTGTGGTTACGGCAAAATGCATGTTTTTATTTGGTTTGGAGATAAAGTTGTTGGCAAGCGCTTGTCTTTTAGGAATGTTTGTAAGTGCTGGGTCTTGACGGACAATAACAATCTCATCAATAGCAATTCGCGATTTTGGGATGGCGGAGGTCTTGACAATATCATGGATTAAAAGACTTTCGAACCGGCTAGTGCCATTCGCATTACTATGTCCAAGCAACACGTGTTTGTTATCGTAGTGTGTGCCTGCAGATTTTCTTTTGTCATTCAAATGCTGTGTGTTGCGCACGACTCCCGACTGCATCTCTTTTTGTGTAGTGCACAATGACTCTTGACTGCTACTGAGCCCAAGATGTAGTGCAACTGCGCATGTAAGATTCAAAGTCGATGTAAATAGCCCACTCACCTTTGTTTCTCCTGAACATGGCTCCAATGGAAGGAGGTCGCCCCCCGAGTGTGCTAATTCGAAGCCCAAACATGGCTTTTTTTTATTAACTTTTGTGTGATCTTCAATATATGGCAGCACACTGCCGTTATCTGAACGGAATGCGTTGATATATTTTAGGTCGACACAGTTCCCACCGCGCATTATTGAACTAGAGATATGCTTCATGTAACAGCACCCCACGGTTGGATGTCGGCAGGACCTTGCAAAGTTTCTTGTGTCCCGACCTTGGCGTCCCCTCTCTACGTTAAGACAATCCTCAACATGGGTAATAATTTGAACTATAGTCCTAGCAACCGCTTCAACATGCGAGGGAGTGGCGAGGCGACGCGTGTTCTGATCTTGTAGGCACTGCTGTATTTTTTTTTGTCCATGCTTGCGATGGCGGGTATCCGAGTCATCTTCGTACCAGCCCCATCTCGTAAATGTTGTTCCTTGTCGTTTTCCTTTTGAAAATGCAGAGTTGTCGCGAAGCCGCCGAGCTGTGTGAAACTTTGGCCGTAAGCGAGCAAGAAAGTCAAGTTTATATTCCCAAATGCATCTTGGTCGTTTAAATGATGCAAAATTAGTATTGACATTATGCCAACACCTAATACCTGTCCTAGGGTCCTCGCCGGCCGACCAGGGGAAGGTTGCATCGTTTTCTAAAGGAGGTGGGCAATTTGCGTCAATCAAGCGCAGTTCGCCCTCTGCGAGAGACAGTGCTTTGATGGATGCTGTATACTTTCGTGGTGATAGATTTACTTTTGACTCGCGAACGAGATCCATCGAGACTGAGGAGACCCGAAAGTCTAATTTAGGCACGGACATTTGGTTTGCGGAATCAATAATATGCCTGACTGCAAGCTCGGCTGCAGCCCGATCAAATGCACGCGTCAACGTGGGTGATTCGACATGCCCTTGTTCCTTGCAAAACTCATGGGATAGGGTGCCTCTATAAGGCTCAGCACGGGCAAGGAATTCAATATACTTTCTTAGAACACTGGGCCCAACTTCGACTCTTTGACATTCATTCACATATTGCTCCATTGAATTGACCTAGTCAACGTGTCATCCTCGGCACTAACATGTTTTTTTAAGGAATCACACTGACGCAATACGATTATGGCATCTGTGATCGGCCAAGAAGCCTCCATTTCTTCCAGGTAAGAAAGTTCAGCGCCTCGTACCTTGTCATTATTTGGCTGTGATTTTGCTTCATGCAGGGTGATTTGGCTTGATAGACCAGCGTCCTTAAGTGCCCGCGCACTCACAGACATTGAGCACATCCCTTGTGGCTCAGCTCTACTGCCGCACCATAGATCCAGTGTGAAGCATATGGTATTTTCAAAAGCAGCATGTAAGGCCACCATCTTTATAATTGCTATACCTACAACCTAAGAGCAGTGTTGCCTAAACGAGCATAGCGCACAAAATCAGAGTTACCTTAGGAAAGGATGCCTGTTGCTGATCATGTTGGACCAAAATTGTCATCAGAGCCTCCGGTTGAGACCAATGTTCTTTGCTGATGCGCAACTTAAGAATTTCATCCTCCCAAGTGGCTCCTGTATCGACTCTTCTTTGAATGGAACTCCTGACATATACTTTTCCAATTTGAATGATTACAAACAGCGACTGCTTATTTTCTTCCTTCCAATTCCCTGCCAACTCTGCCATGTGTATGTTCGAGATTAAAACTTCGATCTCGGCAGGTGTGGCATGCATCATGGCAAAAAGCACTATGTAATATTACATGCTGGTGCCAAGGGCGCGCTCTGCTAGGTAATATATATACCGTATGGGATATAAATTAGGGTAATGGGCCAACTATTATTGGATACAGATGTACATACCGCGACAGTCGTAGAAACTTGTACCGTAGGTACCGTACGGTACGTCCGGTAGTTCCGTAGGTATTTATACTAGCACGCCCTTAGTACCTACGGTACGTCACCAGTGCCGTATTCTGGCATTTCTTTCCTACTAGTAGTAGTCACGGTTACCGTGACACAGGAGTTGGCTATGTTTCTAGGGTATTCCGCGTGCCTAGTATAACTTGAACTCTTGAACACGGCGAGCCTGAGGTATAATTTGAATAGTACTAAGGCCCGTGGGTCACGGTTGTGTGATACCGAGACGAGGCAGCTGGCATTCCGTCCTGTTAATCGCAGCTTGGCAGCTTGATTCGAACTGGCGAGCACAGGCTTGAGCGCCACAGTCGGGACTCGGAGGCTCAGGTCAGAGGCAGCTCAGGTAGCCCCGAAGCATGCCAGAAAACGAAGCCCGGGATGCATACACAACGCACAAAACATGTACAGAAAGGAGGCACGGCGGCCCGCCTAGTATAAGCTCCGACTGGCAGGGTAAATCACCGTGACCGCACAACCGCGGATCGTGATGTCCCCCGGTTCAAGTTGTGCGGTTCAATCGCTCCGGGCCCCGGTTCAAGTTGTAGTTACGAGAAGTGAGAGACTGAGTTTTGACCCCCCTCGCGGAGGTTGCTTGATTATCCGAATTGAACTGGTTCGCTGAGGGACCGATTTCTTTCTTTGCGTCGTAATTTTAATTATGTGAGGCCTGTTCTAGACCGCCACAGAATCACACTAGTCTAGACCGCCACCTAGATGGAGGGAATCACACTGCGGGTCCGGACCCTTCCACAAACAGTTTCCAACATATTAAGGGTTGCATCGCGAGGAATAGCATCGCGAGGCCCGGTAAAAAAAAAAAAGACAGGATCGCCCCTGGCTTGTCACCTAAAATCGTGGTCACGGTTTAGGAGTGTAAATCTCTTTCGGGTGTGTTGTTATAGAATCTCTCAATACAGCCGGATGAATCTGTCTCTTCTAGTCCTGGATTGTGTAATGAGGAATTCTTAGCTAGGATAAGGCGTGCAAGGATGTGAGAGTGTTTCATTTGCAAGCATATGGTGTTCCTTGCCTGTGCTATCCAGTTAAAAATGGGCACGCCTTTCGGTTTTGCCTTGGAAGAAGGGCAGCCTACATAAGCAGAGATCTACAAGGTGTTCGCAACCGTGCCATGCCGCCTTGCGCAACGCTAGTTCCAAAACACCGGCACCACACACATATATAGCCAACCCTTTAATTCACATCCCATGGGCCACGAATCAACTGCAGCTGTCGTGACATCGACTCAACGAGTTCGCGGTTGCAGAGCCCAGAAGAGAGGGCAGACTTGAGTTATGTGCAGATTCTTGGTCTGTGAAATTTCATGTACAGGAAATCGTCAGCAGCCAATCCCATGGCCATGTTTCATCCACCGGCGTATCACCAACGCATCATCCATGACTCAGACCTTAAGAAAACAAATTTTGCACCGTAATAAGCGTGCCTATTGCCTCATCAGAGCCTACTTGGGGGCTTCCATCAACGCACTAGACGTACTTTTTGAGCTGCGCGAGTTGTTTCTCAAAGAGGGAAAATGCAGTACGATATAGGCTCGTGTCAAGCGTGACAGCAGCATTGAGGCGCTCTATTTTGCTTGCATCAACACCAGATGCAGATGTGTTCTGATTATGGGTGTGGACTGCCGCCATGTTCTTAGGTATGGACTTACCAGCCAAAGCAAATGCAAAGAGCATCATGGATTCTTCAAAGCGCTCGGTAATACCAATGACAGCAAACCATTCCTCCAAATGTTCCTCAACAAACCGTAGATCTGCGACATTAGCAGGGCCCTCTCTCACGCGGCGGTTTTCGATTGGGTTGATGCGTGTCTCACGGTCACGCTGGCGCCAGGGCACATAATAATTTGTACTCATTTGGTACCAGTCCTCAGGCACGAGTTGAAGAAAGTGCTCAAGCATAAAATTTCCTTTCTCTTCAGCCCACTGGGCAATGTTCAATGTGCGCATGTATACTGCTCCACGAGATCCGGCACAACATTGATCCTCAAAACTCACAGCATGGCAATACTTGTGCTCGGACAGGATTCGAGCAACAGGCTCGCGAAGGACCTGGGATGATGAGGGCTACGTAGGAGTGAAACATATTGTCGCGCGGGTTACATGCCACATAATATGCACAGGGGGCTTGAGGGTGGCTAGCACAGGCGCCAAATGCAAATGCACCAAAGAGAACCCCATAAGGATGTTTCGCCTGTTTTTTTACGTCCCAATCTCGCCGTGTGTCTATGTGCAGAGATTGCATCTTGACTTTTGCTCCCGGATGCTGACTGTTACGTTGCTTTAGAAGAAAACCTTTCACAAAGAGTTTTTTCACTGAGTTCCCAGCAGCTTTTGGAATATGAAGAAATATGGTAGGCGCATTCCGGTAGATGGCATCATCAGGTTCCAAGTCTTTCGCTCTCGTCGCTCTTGTTTTTGGTAAGTTAATTCCAGAAAGGTCTTTTATTATGTTGTTCTCTGGTTGTGTGCTATCATTCTTCACTAACTGCCCACCTCGGTTGCTGAAAAAGTTCGGCAAGCCAATAGGGCCTTGGGTACTCTGGCCAGAAAGTTCTCGAGAATGCAAAACCACGCAGTCACGTATGGCACTATACGTCGATGCTTGATCCGCAACGTCCTTGACTATGTTAGGACATGCTGACAACAGTGCTAGCCTGGTTTGCTGCTCGTCCACATCCACAAAACAGCTCGATGAGACTGGCAGCTTACTGTAACTAACGCCAGAATGAAACAGGGAGGCTCTAAATGCATGTTGGCCTAGCAGCAAATCATGCCGTGAAAGAAAGTACAATGCTAAATTCCAGTTAGCCAAGAGTCGATGTGTTGCTGATCCATTTCGCATGACCTACAGCATTATGTGCTGTTAATATATTATATATTTGACCAAAATCACACTGCTGGTTGAAAAACCATAGTTTCGACTCTCACCTCCGGAAAGTCTGTTGGTATATCAAATACCCTAGCAACTATGTCACCACCGTAAAAGTGACCCTTAGACACTGGAACAAAGGCCACTTGCGGCCCCTGGGAGTCAACTGTCCTAAAAAGACTATGCAAAGACTCACAGACAATTGTTTCTACATCAAGAAACAAGATTTTATGGTAGATGTGGAGGCCAATCATCATTGCCCGTATCTTGAGGGTGTGCATGTGCCGTTTAACCACCATTGGCCTGCTTTCATGTTCATTTTTCCAGTCTAGCATGCAGGTACCATCCTCTGGCCCACATTCTCCCTCGTAAAATTTGCGTGACCATTGCGTCTTGCGGGTAGTTACTTCATCTCTATTTGACTCCTCCCAACGCAAATAAGTGGGTTGACCGGTTTCCACAACACTGTCAAAGACTAGCGATGACCACTGTACTGTCTGTGACTTGCCTCTTGAGTCAGTCACTAGTAGCAGCCCAAATTCTGCTTGCGAGTTTCTAAGACGGACAGACCTACCTGACTTGCATGCTTTTTGTATAGCTTCCAGACCGACAGCCGAATAGATGACACCTCGCTCTTGCGTAGACAATGAGCGAGTGGATAGCTCATTTGCCAGAACTACCTATATCTCTTGTAGTGGGCAAAATTGCGTTTGGTATAAGGAATAGTGACCGATTGTATCCATTCCCTTGACAGGGCGCTCTTGTAATGTTTAAATTTGAGATTTGATTCGGTCTTTCCCGAGTGACGTCGGTGATTGGGCCCGAGTGTCGCTTGAGTATCCGCGGCCTCTACGGTGGCAAGCCATAGGACTGGCAACATACTTACAGACCTTGCGAAAGCCAAAGATTTCAGCCAGCACCCACACGCATTATTATAGCCAGATGTTATCGCCATTTGAGATTCCGATCAAATTACGGGTGGGCCATCTTTTAAGGAGTGTGTTTTGCAACTCATATGATCTATGATGAGTCAGGCTTAAAAAAAAAATAGAACACCCTGCGGCACCGCAGATACCTGCGGTACAATCTGGTACCTTACCGTGGTACTGCTAGTAGGGTTGGAGTTGTTCGTGGTTCAAGTACAAGCTAGTAGGCCCCGGCCCGGCGTGGAAGGGTTACGAAAGAAGCGGGGAATCGGGAAGTAGCCAAATCATCCGAGTCCCAGGTCCCCTGTGAAATGAAGTAACCATGCCAGTGGCGCATTTTGGGGAACTCAGAGGCTCAGGCTGTAAGCCCGCGTCGCCCGAGAAAAGAAATACTTTTTTGTCCTCGGAGGTCAAGGGCAGCTGTTTGTTGCGACTCAGGCCAAATGACGTGGAGAATGACAAAATCGGGACCGTGGGGAATGAGGAAATGGGGAGTGCCGATCGATGGCCTGAATTGACGAAAAGTCACGCCTAGAGGTCTTCAGAAACATAAACAGCGGAAGGAGTAGCTTCGAGATCCTCATCCACTTATATGCGCTGGCCAGGGGCGGCCTCACCTCACCTTAGTACCTTTGTTTTCTTCGTGGGAAATTTCTGGGTTGAAGCTAAAAACGGGGAAATGCCCCTTACTCTTCACTTGGCTCCAGAGTTCACGCGGTTCCACCTGCTCTTTTTCATAGAACCTTCGAGTGAGTCAAGGGCTATAGCAAGCGGCGCCAAATTCTGGATTGATATGTCAGCTTTTCATGAAGGAGGTACTCTCTTTGACAATTTTTTTTGGGTTTCGCCGATAGCCGCGATCTTCTTCGCCCTGCATAATGTCCTAATCTAAGGTATATATTTACCCTCGAAACGCACCTCACCATCCGCAAAATCTTTATCCCATCTGGTCCAGTCCTGGATCCCCGACATTTTTTGGGCAAGGCGGTGACATTTAATGTAATCAAGCGTAGCTCCAGGGACATTTGTAGCTATTGCATCGAAGTCACCAGACATAAGGGCATGGCGTATCTTGCTAGAACAACACGACTCAAGCTCAACAGAGAGCAAGGCGTTATCCTCGACCACATGCGCGACGTTTCGCCATCTGTTCCCCATTTGCCTCAGCAGGCGCTTATGCTCTTGAGGACGGCAAATAGTGATGCATTCATGCCCCGCGTCCTTAAGCTCGCCAAGATTTAGCTGCAATAATTGATCAGGCGCCACTAATAGGACAAAGCGAACTGGTGCCATAAGATCCGGAAAGCGTTGCTCAAAGAGTTGACGAATGTGATCAAGTGTACTTAAATAGTCTAAGACTCTGCGCCGGGTAATCTCCCAGCTATCAACTGTGAGCCAGGGAGACCCACCAACAGCAGCCCGCACCATCGCAAGGCGATGCCGCGGAGTGATTATCTCTTGCGGTCGTGTTCGACATCTTTGCCTTACATCTGTGGCATGTTTTGGCACCAACAGGCCGCCAAGCACAGAAAATCTTGTGCGCTCTTCCAAGAATTGCCGCGCAATGACAAAATGACGCAGATGCATTTTGTGAATTGGATTGTATTTTCCTCGGCCCACCAAGACAACCTTTGGTCGACTACTTTTAGTAACGTGAAGTTCAGCTACACGTTGCGCCAGATGATGGCAGACATTTTCAATCACGGGCACACCAGTGTTGGGTGTTTTACGCGAATAATTATTCTTGTTGCTTTTTTTTATTGCGGTAATAGTCACTGGTGGTTTGATGTTTGCAGGAGGATTTTCACCCTGATCTGCAGCTAGAACATGAGCTACTTCGTTGGAATTAAGGGACCACCTGTGTGCTGATAGGCCGTTACTCTTCTTATTCTTCTTACTTTGGTGCGAGTATTGCTCTTTGAAGAGTCTGATCACACTTTTTCGGAAGTCAGTAACGGCCTGCCTCGAGGACGACCCGCCAGATTGCTCCAGTTTCAACACAACGTCTCGTGCAGTCGGGTTTTTTTCTGCAAGCAGCCGATGAATATGTCGTGCATCAACCTCGTGCAGTACCTCATCTGTCACAAGTCGCTGCATCGCCTCTGCAACGGAAAATCCCAAGCTCTGTATGAATGCATTTTCGACTTGACCCATGGGGGAGTTGAAAGAAGCTACCGGGTGCGGTTTATTGAACATGGTCCCAGCATTATCACTATACATAATCATTAACTACAGATGTGTGGCCTACTAGCTGCACATTGGCGACAAAGGTTGAGTCTTCTGCTTTGGAGCTGGGATTCACGCGGCGACAGTACAAAGTGTTAAGTTAGCGGATCCTGCTTGGGTTACTTGGGTTATGTAGTAATGTATCAATGTATCTACGTCAGGGTCGCCGCGACCGGCCGGGGGCGCGGTAACGACCTACCTTTCTCAGCCGAGAGTCGTCCTACGTGTCTCAAAGGTGGCGGAGAAGGACTAACGGCCGCACACTCAGGCTCCGAGTCCGAGTCACTGGCACTGGCAGGCCTCAGGCTGTTGAGATGACTCGGAACCGTGAAGTCCGAGTCAGGCTGAATACTGAATATTAGTGGTTTAAAAGGGCAGCTAGAAGAGGGGAATCCGAGTCCGGCAGCAAACATCAAGTGTACCTTTTCCTTAGCTACTATCTGCCTCCGAGTGGCGCCACTTCGCGGTACAAAGATGACCTCGCCTTTAGAGCAGGCCGATGATGGAGGGGGGTTAACTATATCGTCGATGGTCAAAGAATTCCAAGGGCTCAAAGACAAATTTAAGCGCGAGGACGCTGACTCGCGTGAGTTGTCGGTCTATATATATTTTGAGTTATTGTCTCCTTACAGCTTCTCCCTTCTCCGACCTTGAAAAGGCGACGGTACTGCAAGAGTGCCGTGTTTTTTCAGACTCTAAGGTTGTGACTGAGTCGCCACGCAAGTGTTCTCAGCTTATCACTAAGTTACTGCACATAGTGACTCAGGGTGATGCCATGTCATCCTCTGAGGTGACTGAGGTCTTCTTTGGTGTTACTAAGCTTTTCCAATCCAGCGACGCTTCCCTTCGTCGAATGATATATTTCTTCATAAAAGAGGCAACGCTCTCTAGTATGTCATTTGCATACTGTTGTTGCCTAGGTGGCCGAAACGTGTAACCCTGACGACATAATTATAGTGACCTCTTCTTTGACTAAGGACATGAATTCAAAGGAAGATTTGTTTCGTGCGAATTCAATCCGTGTACTTGCTAAAATGTGCGTGAGTTATTCTATAATGAGGGATACCAAGTTGGAGTAGGATTGATGCTACCATGCTTGGTGCAATTGAAAGGTACATCAAACAGGCTATTGTAGACAGAAATGCGATGGTATCCTCGTCTGCTCTTGTTGCAGGTAAGCACTTGCTTCCACTTCCACTTCCAGTAACACGGATATGACCAGGCACACATTTGATACGCGGGTCACCTGATGTTGTCAGGAGATGGGTAAACGAAGTACAGGAGGCCTTACATTCATCCTCGGATATGGTCCAATTTCATGCACTTTCCCTCTTATATGAGATCAAGCAACATGATCGCCTTGCGATATCTAAACTAGTTACGAAGTTGACAAGGGGAACAATTTCAAGTCCCCTGGCAACGTGTCTTTTGATCCGGTACATTACTACCATTGTGCGCGATTCTGGCGGGAATGCCTTGGCAAGCGCAACAGGCCGCGCTGCATACCAATTTCTGGAGTTATCCCTGCGTCACCGCTCTGAGGCAGTAATTTATGAGGCCGCTAAAGCGCTTTGCAACTTACCCGGAATAGAAGAGCGCGATCTCGGCCCGGCTGTGGCTGTCTTGCAGCTTTTCCTGTCTTCCCCAAAGTCCACGCTTCGGCTTGCAGCGATGCGAGCTCTTTCTAGTGTTGCAATAGCCAAACCATCAGCAGTCATAAAATGTAATGACGACATGGAGTCGCTCATCGCCGATAATAATCGCTCTATTGCAACTTTTGCAATTACGACTTTATTAAAAACTGGTTCTGAATCATCTGTTGATCGTCTAATGAAACAAATTTCGTCATTTATGAATGAAATAGCAGACGAGTTCAAGATTGTTGTCGTCACTGCGATTCGGGAGCTTTGTCTCAAATACCCTTTAAAGCACCGTGTCCTTGTTGGATTTCTTGCCAATTTTCTGCGCGAGGAAGGGGGTTTTGAATTTAAGAAAGCGATTGTTGACGCCATTATTGCTCTCATGTGCGTAATATCCGAGACCAAAGAGTCGTCGCTTTTTCATCTTTGTGAGTTCATTGAAGATTGCGAGTTCACTGCGTTGTCGACACAGATTTTGCATCTTGTTGGTATCGTGGGGCCCACAACCGTTGCACCTGCAAGATATATTCGTTTTGTCTACAATCGTGTCATACTTGAGAATGCAGCTGTGCGTGCAGCAGCAATTACCACTCTCGCTAAGTTTGCTGCAAGACTCCCAGCATTACAAGCATCTGTGTCCGTGCTGTTACGTCGTTCACTGCGTGATGAGGACGACGAAGTCCGTGATCGTGCTACAGTCGCTCTAAGATTGCTCGGAGAGAACATTACAAAAGATGCTCCTGGCGACGGCGAGGCAGAAGGCAGCCAACGGCCCTTCAGGCAAGATGCGTTGGCAGCGGACAGTACAAGAGATCTGCCACTTCAACCAGAAATTCACTTGCTTCTTGAACCGCTGCCAATGTCTTTTGCACAGCTCTCTGCCGCACTGAAAGAGTTTGAGGTTGCAGGTAGTCGTGAAGATGATGCCCTCGCACTCAGCCTCACAACTTTGCCTGTAGTCGATTACACGAGGCCGAGCTCTCAATCAGCGGTTTGTATTCGTCGTGTACCTTCAGCATAGTGAATCTGAGTAGGTGCCAGCTAGTGCATCGCTGTCCTCGTCAAATGACTCCGCTGAGTTGTATAAAATTCCTGAACTTGCTACTTTGGGGCGTGTTCACTCTTCAACCTCTCCTATCCAACTGACTGAATCGGAGACTGAGTATGTAGTATCTTGCATCAAACATATTATGTCAGAGCATGTTGTGCTTGAGTTTGCAATTACGAACACGATTTCAGATCAATTGCTGGTGGATGCATGTCAAAACTGCAGCGTACGGGGTAAGATGTGATAAATATATGCGCTTGTGCCAGGCATTGTTATTGAGCAGGCACCTGATTCACCGCAGCATTATGATCATGTGGCCTCTGTGCATGCCCCCATTTTACGCTGCGGTGCCACCGAACGAGCTTGGCTGATACTGCGAGGGAGTCCTGGCTCAACGTTTGGTGCCCCTGCTCATTTCCTTGCAGAGCTCAAGTTTCGTGTCGTTGAGATTGATCCAGCCACTGGGGAATTCGAGGGGGATGAAGAAGGGTTTCCGGAGGATTACCCGCTTGAAGATATAGAAATTTCAACTGCTGATTTCGTTGCGAAGGTGATACAATGATCCAAAGTTATCCGAGTCTTGGGCCCTAGGCGGATATAAGCAATTTTCGACAAGCCTGGGATTCACTTGAGAAAGATAAAGAAGTGCTTCAAAAGTATTCTCTCCAATTCAAAGACATGGAAGTCGCGATAGATGCTGTGATATCTTGCCTTGGGATGCAGTCATATACGTAGTCTCTGACGTTTTTTTTGCCCTTTTGTTGACACATATTACTATTAAATATATCAGGCCAGAGGATGGTACGAATGAAATTGATAAAAGCAGGATAGGCATGCCGCATACTCTTCACCTCTCCGGATGTTTTGCAGGGAACCTTGACATACTGGCACGGGCTCAGCTTCAAGTTGAAGCTAAGTTGGGGTGTATTCTCAAAATCGCTGTGCGCTCACCTCAACTTGAGGTATCTGAGCTAATATCTGATTGCATAAATTAAATGCAGCCTAGATGACATTCGCATTTCTTGAGCCGCAGAGCGGTGTTGAATATGCATACAACTTACCGTGGCTCACCAATGACAAAATAAGTGCCGACAAATTGAGTCGCCGGCTGGCTGCTCCGCTGTCTCAGGGAAACGACTCGACAGCTTTTTATCTGAGTCGCTGAGTGGACTGAGATTGTGAACCAGTAAGAGCTATTCACATTTTAGATGGACGGCCCCCCACACTAAATAAACTGGCACTGCCAGAAGCCCAAAATCAGGGTGACCGGGGGGATCCCAACCCCGAATTTGCCGTATCTCTATAACAAGACCAAAACGGGCGATCCGAGTCGAAACGATAGTGTTTAGAAATTTCCGTGCCGTTTCGGGAGACCTAACTGGCACCCCATCGGGCCTACCTAGCTGGCCATAGATTAGAGCCATAAGTACCGTGACCCCCGGCCGAGCTCCCGGCCGGGCTGAGGGCTCCTGGGAGACCAAATTAGCAGCACGCTGGCCCGGGACGTGGCCCGGGCAGAGCGAATTTCTAATTTTTCAGTCCAGAAGCTCAACAAACGACTCGGATGGCTAGGGGTCCGTCCCTGTTATTATTGGTACTGTCACGGTACTAGAAAACACGACAAAAGTGTTACATCAACAACTTGAAGGAAGAAGCACTACAAGGATTTGTAGGCAAAATAAGGTATCGTGGCAAAAGAACTGCTACGCATAACTTGTGACTAGTAGGGTCACGGTAAGCTGAATTTTATGTTATGACGAAATGAGTTAGTTAATGAGTTTGTTTCGCGCAAAAATTGTGTGTGTGTCTCAACTTGAATTGAGCCATCATGATCATGATCAAATACACCACTGGCTTTTTCAAGTTCACTGGCAAGTTCAGCTTGAAGATTTCAACTTGAAGGCCGTTCAAGTTCATGTTCATGATTTATGTGATGCCGCAATACTCCGACCCCTACTCATGCTGGCAACACACTCCGTAGCTTTCGTGCGCCCCGCGCACGCGTCCTATTTAACACCCAACCCCGATCCCTTCTAGCCCTTATTATATGTCACGGTATCTATACGCAGTACCGTTGGTAAGCCCCCGGCAGCACACCGCTTGGCAAGAAGCCAAGACACGCTAATGTCCAATGTCGATCTTGAATCAGCGAAGGGTGCATCGTCCAACGATGACACTCGAGGAAAGCTCAGTACCATGTTGAAAGCCAGAATCCAGGACCTCAAACCATTTCGCGAGGAACTTCAGTGCCGTAAACACTCTAGCAAAGAGAAATTAGCCGAGAAGATACCGGAGGTAATTTTTACGGGCGAACTAGTTCACGGAGAAGGATTTCGAGGCACGCAGCTTGGAGTTGCCTGTAGTTGGCACTTTGTGTGGGATGATCCATGGACGCTGCTTGAGGTAACCTATCACAATAATTGTAATTCATGGATCGTACGTCAGGGTAATTTCCGAGGACAAACTCAACTCGCCGCTTCAACCGATTGCAATGCGCCTTGGAACCATCCGCTTGATATTCATTTTGCAGCACGGTCACCACTTGGCTGGCCGAAGCTTGTAATGCAGGTGCAAGAACTTGACGAGGTATGTAATAATACACCAGAGATGTTAGAACCATACAGTTATACTTTAGCACGGATGTTCTCACGTCGCGGGTTATGGGTTTTGTCATCTTCCAGTCACACCGGGCTCTTCAGAGCTTACTGTTTGCTGCTGGAGACCGACTGGTTCCGTGCGAGACGAGATATCTGCATATTTCCTGGGAAACACATCAAAACTAACAAGCTATGATATTATCTCGGCCAAGGCTGCCTGGGCAAACCGTTGCCGTCTCGTAACAATTCCTACTGGAAAGGTAGTTTGAATTCAGCTAGCATACAATCATTTGTTTTATTTAATAGGTGATTCTGAACCTGAATGTGATATTGAGGAATTTTGAAGGGAATATCGATATGCTCCAGCACTCGCGTGCGCCTCCTGTATGAATTTGGGTTTTGCAAAGCAGGATAATCTCTCCTGTGACTTGAAGCCAAGCCTGAGGTCCGGGCAATTGGCAATTAGTATCCTATCGGCCCGGGTAGTCTACCGTAGTAGCAAGGGCAGCGGTGCAATTATAGGACAGACGTGGACAGTGGCAGGCGGGGCTCCTCAGGCCTAGGTTGCCACTTACCCCAGGGGGTTATTAACCCCAATCGCGGCCCGGGGTCAGTAACCCGGGTAATTACCCGTTAGGACGGGTTATTAACCCCAGCCTGAGGATCTTATAGAGGGGTAGGGGAGGCCCGGGAGGGGGCCTGGGCCGCGCCGGGCCACATGACTTGGTACTTGCCTTGGCGCACCTGTACGTATCCAAAAGCTCAACGGGCTGCTTGCGCCCATCCGCTCGTCCTAGGTTAATAACGGGTAATTAATTAACTTGAACAGGTAAGTGGCAACCTAGGCCTACAGAGCGGGTAAAAGGTATGGACCCCTTCAGGCTTCGCGCTTGGGGGGGGATTTTCATAAACTAGGTTCCTGGGGTCTATTCCCACCTTTTGACCAAGGTCCGGGGAGAGACGAAACGGCTAGGATCTTGGAATCATAGGTGCTGACATATTAGTAGGAATATTAGTAGGATAGTGAATAGTGTATTGAACCGCCGCCATACCGCCATAGCCGCCATAAACGGAGAAATGTAGGCACACCTCGTATTTTTAGTACTCGGGATCTGGAATATCAGGCACAAATTTTTTTTTCCATTCCCTTCCATGAGTAGTCATTTTCCTATAACAACATGGATCTTGCCGATTAAAACCAGCAGAACATACCATACATAGTAGAATTCGATGATTTCCTTTGTCGACTTCGTCTTGACAAATCGCTGCAGCATGTGAAAGTTTTTTCCATGTAAGGCGAGTGCGCCTACCGATGTCGTCGAAATGCTGTATGTGACAAGTGCACACCTTCAAATGTGGCAATTTCGCAAGGAGACCAAGCCTCAAAGACTAATGGTCGACGTGCGGGGGATATCATCGCACCCAGTAGAGTAGGCCGCTCAACAGGATACTCGTTCTTGGCCTGAGCCACAAATGATTGAGGCCCATAGAATATGCTTGCCGGGTCGTTTCCATATTGCCCGTATGCTACGTGTGGAACTATGAGATCGGACACTACGGTCACGTAATCTTCGACCTATGCCGTCGTTTAACCGGCGCATGTAAATCACGATCAACCATGCGTGATGTTCGCCAGTGGTGGTGAATGCGGTGCTTTTCCTCATCGTCCATTGTGTTTTTTTAAGGTACCGTAGGTACCTCTCCGGCCTAGAATAAGTGTAACCGTTCAAAGATTTTTGTACCGAGCGTCAACGGTGCACGCAATTGGAGGCTTTTACTATGTTGTGAATGGCCGCTGCCGTGGGCAACAGTATCCCCAATGTGCCGCCGCTCTCTCCGCGGTTTATGGGGCCGCCGCCGCCTGTTTCGGTCAAGCGCAAGGCCCTCTTTAGCCCGACGGGCAGCCGCGACATTCCGCACCCCGTTAAGTTCGAGAACCTCGTGCCAAGCATCTGCCTCTACAAGCATCGCTTCAAGGACGAAGATCCCCCGTATTTTCAGCTAAAACATGGTAAAGGCAGGAAATCAAACCTCACCGACCGCGCCTCGGCGAACCTATTACGCGAGTACGAGCTGGTCAAGGCGGGCGCATTACCGGGCACGTGTGCTGACGTGCTGGAGCACTATCAGACGACGAAAGCCACCATCTCGCGCCTCAGCAAGAAACTAAAAGCTACCGGAACCACAGACTCGAGAAAAAAAGGTACATCTGCAGCGTCCTTTTGGTCACTTCAACGGCCGCCGAGAGTCGCCCAGCGACTGCGTCGACGCCACGCGAGAGAGCGCCGCTCGTTCGGGTCGGTACGGGGGGTTCGCGCGCCGCGACGGCAGGCCCCATGGGCCCCCAGCGGAGACTAAACTGAAATTTATCCTAAGGTAACGTGGGGAGGACGAGCAAGGCCGACGACCCCCGGATTATTAAGCAGACGCGCGATATTTATAGAAAGAACCGCGCTTTGAAGACGCGCGACGTGCACGCCATCGGGGTCCAAGACGGCGAGGGTAACAACATCGGCCTCACGACGGTTAAAAAGATAAAAAAGAAGCACTTCAAGACGCATGGCGTCACTCCACGGCCCAGGATCGTGGATCAGAAGCACGCCGACGCTGCATTAGCTGATGCCGAATACATCTACCAAGCTAATTTCATGGAGATCGCAGATGTCGACGAAAAGTACTTCTATGTCCCTGGTTACCAGGAGAAGTACACATACCATAAAAAAGAAGAGCCTCCAGCCAAAGAGCTGTACAAACGATGCAAAAACAAGAACCACCTCATGAAGATCATGGTCATGGCGATGGTCTCGCAGCCAAAACGGTCAAAGGATGGGTTGAGCTGGGAGCGAGACGGCAAGGTAGGCATCTGGCGGGTGACGGAGGAGAAAGTATACGAGAAGGGCATCATCGAAGGCTATACATTGAGACCAGACAAACGATTCACGAAACAAGTCGGAAAGATGGTTAGAGAGCCAGTCTACAGCAGAAAGGCGGGTGACAAGTACCAGGTCGACTGCTCCATGGATGGTGAGAAGTACTGCGAGATGATGGTTCAGACGAATGGTGGCCTGGCAGCCGTCCAAAAGTACTTCAAAGACTCTGGATTGCACTGTATCGAAATACAAGAAGATGGGGCACCCGGTCACGGCTATGACAACCATACTTGGCCTCCGTCGCGGACGGAGAACCACAAAACTTTAGATAAGGCTGCCAAAACGTACCGAATTAAATTCCGAAAGCAGGCAGGCCACTGCCCCTCGCACAACGCCCTCGACCAGGCGGTGTGGACGCACTTGGCCAGCCGTGTGCGCAAGCGCGTCAATGAATTCAAGGAGCAGATGCCGAAGGACAAGTTATTGGACTTGCTGTGGAAAGTCATCGAGGAAGAATTTTGGGCTATGGACCCGGAGATCCTCGACGACTGCTTCTGGTCCAAGGATGAGGCGGCCAAGGACACGATCCGCCTGAAGGGCTGGAGCAAGGGCAAGCAGGAGCATAGCCAAGTACGCATTACGAAGAAGAAGTACCTCCAATCAATGGGTTGGAAGCGCATTCCGCACACGCTACCCAAGGCATTGGCCGACATCGCCAACGACCCCAACAAGAAAGGTTACTGGGACTTTTCCAGCGGCGATGAGAGTCTGTAGAGCCCCTCGGGCCGCGCCGCCGCCCGCGTTCGAGTAAGACATAAACTGCACGTAGCTAACCCTCAAACGCGCCGCGCTACCTGCCCATACGCATGTGATGCCTCGAAGATGGTTCACGTCGCTAACGCAAGCGTTAGGCTATCGCAGAGGGTATCGCTATTGAAGCAGTAAAGGAGCCCGATGTAATCAGCGGCGCGGCACCCGGCAGCCCCGTTTTTTGGCGCCGCGAGGGCCTAGGTACCCCTTGCCGATAACCAAACACTGCCAGTTTATTTTAACGCCGCCGGGGCCGCGCAACCCATAAGGTTACACTTAAAGACGTCCGGAGACGGTACCCCCCTAGGGCGCAGTACGATTTCGAGAGATGCGCGGTTTTGTAACGACGACGCGCGCTACGCGCTCCGAGCCGGGCTTGGGCCGCCTCGTATACTCGAAGCTGGTGCATCACTCGAGCTGCTCGAGCCCCTGGAAATGCGGGAGGGAGTACACTCCGAGTCTGTATTGGGGGGTCGCTGATCGCTTTTGCCCCGCATCGGACACGGTGTGAGTGAGTTTGGCTGTGCGTATGTGTGCCTTGCAACTGTGCAACTTGAATGGAAATAACTGAAAAGAAATATTATTAACTGAGCTATTTAGTATCCCAAGGGTACCGTGACTCCAATATCCCCTTGATAGGGAGCCCCGGGCCGGGAACTTGACCCAACCAATCTACTTGACGCGGAAACCTTACTATAATCCGATGTTTCTCTCAACGTAGAACTGAATCGTCCGCCCCAAGATTAGATTCAGAAGCACACGAGGACGACAGCACATGAGGACGAGATTAGGGGTTCTTATGATCCTGCACCTCCGCCTAGCCTACTTG
>JACLAA010001958.1_pt1 | contig 24789 bp, 23 predicted proteins | sample 8027891 | NCBI WGS metagenome assembly JACLAA01 (sample SAMN15724900, study PRJNA655200) | protist metagenome | isolation source: fluorescence activated cell sorting (FACS) single amplified genomes of... | place: Spain: Blaines Bay Microbial Observatory, Mediterranean Sea | collected 2016-01-19 | reverse complement strand
CGAGCTTCGCGAGCTCCTCCTTGGCCTTCTCGGGCGCTTCAGGCGAGTCCTTCACCTCCGGGGGATAGAGCACGTACAGGATCAACGGCACGGAGATGAGGCACACAAGGCCGGGCAGCGACGCGGCGAGCGCCCACTGGCCCCAGGTGATGGTCTGGCCGATGGTGGCGGCGGCGAGGTTCACGGACAGGGGGTTGGCGGCCATCGCGGTGATGAACATGCCCGAGGTCACGGTAGAGGTCTGGAACACGGTGGTCATGACGTACGCGCCCATCTTCTTTTCCGTGCCCTTGTCGGGCTCGGAGCCGCACGCCACGCACAGCGCCTTGGTGAGCGGCAGGAAGATGCCGCCCGCGCGCGCGGCGAGCGAGGGGATGGCGGGTGCGAGGAGCGCCTCGGAGAACACCAAGGAGTACGTCAGACCGAGCGTGGACTTGCCGAACGCGGACACGATGATGTACGCGATGCGGTTGCCGAGGCCGGTCTTGATGAACCCGCGCGCCAGGAAGAACGCGAGCGCGATGAGCCACGGGATCTCCGACGAGAACGCGCTGAACGCGGCGCTGAAGGGGAGCAGGCCGGTCACCATGGACACGCCGAGGCCGATCAGAGCCGTCGCGCCCAGGGGGAGAGGCTAAAGAGGTCCGGGGAATTCGAGGAAGGGAAATGGTATCGGTCAGCGTCGGCGTCCGGCGGATGGGCGGCGACGTTCACCGTTATCGCGCCGTCGTGCGTGACGAGAATTGGTTGGTCTGTCTACAACCCGTTTTCCCACGCGGGGTCGCGCGGTGTCGAGAGAAGCGGTGAGACGTACGTTGGTGATGATGCCGATGATGGTGCCGACGAAGACCGCGAGGAGATGCCATGCCTGGGCGGTGACACCCGCGGGCGCGGGGATGCACCAGATGATCAGGCCCGCGAGCACGGAGTATCCCAGGGGCTTGAGCTTGGCGCCCTTCCACTCGGCAGGCGCGGCAGCCTGCACGACCGGCGCCGGGACGGACGCGCTCGCCGCGACCTGGCGCTTGCCGACGGAGCGGCGGGACACGGGGGAGGTCACCGCGCGCTGACGGAGTTCGGCAGCGGTGGAGCGATCGCCCTGGAAGAACTGCGCGGACTGGCCGACACCGTTACGCTTGTTCGCGACGGCGTTGGCGGCAATCACGCGGGAGGAGGAACCCTTCGCCGAATTCACGGTTCTGGCGCTCGCCGCGACGCGAGTCGCGGCGGCGGAGGCCGTCATGGCGGACATGCCAATCGCGACGAGTCTGCGACTCTAAGCGATGGGTTGAAAATGCGACACGAGAGGTGCTCGTGCGCGAATGCCGGCGCGATCGGCCATTGTTTGTTTTCGGGATGGAACGCGATCGCGTTCTGTCTCACAAGAGCGAAAACTGGCAAAGCAGCCAAGCACAGAGGTTGCAGGCTGCGTTTTCATGGCGTCTCGATTCGTCGATTGGCGTGGTTCTTGAGTCGCTGACTGGCCGAATCCAAAAATATCAACAGTTTTGGCGGGTAAAACCAGGGGATTTTTCACTAAAACACCTGGGATCTTGATGAACTTTTTCGCCGCCAAAAAGGACCGGCGCAAAAGCTTCCAGATAAAATCTTTGTGCGACCTTTCGCGGAAAAAAGCCGCGCGAGCGGACACCGCACTCGGCCAGAGGGAGCGGCGCTCGTGGTGAGGCATCTCTCTGAACGCGGACTCGTCCGAGGGCGCCTCGATAGGCACGCTTCGCTCGGAGGGGCGCTCGGGGCGGTGCTCAAGCTCGAGGGGGTTGTGCGCGGTTCGAGGGAATCATGTCCGCCGACAAATCGGTGTCGGTCACGGCGGCTCCCCCGAGGAGCATCTTGCGGAGGAGCAGCAGTTTCTCGGTCCCCAATGGCGGTTCTTTGATGACCAGGAGCATGTCGTCCGATAATCTGGCCTCTGCACCGTCGAGAGCCATCGCAATTCCAACGAATGGCCGCGCGCACGGCGCCGACAGCGTCGCGAGCGGCTCGAGCGCTTCTGGTTCGCCGCTGCCTTTCGGGGAGTCGTTTTCGAACGCCAAGATCCGCGGCGAAATGCACGCCGGATCAATAGCGGCTGGAAGCAAAGCGCTCTCGCAGATGCAGGCGCGTGACCAACGCAGTGCCGCGTTCGGCTCCGAAGCTCCCGACGAGGATGACAAGTGGGGTCCCTCGCTGGAGTCGTCCCCGGACGCGCCGGGCGGCGACGAGGTGGAAGGGCGCGTGCGGCGAGGGGAAGCGTTGACAGGCCTCGGGTCCCCGTTGCACGAGCTTCTCGAGCGAAACCGTGAAGACGCGGATCGAACGGAAGCGAGCAGCAGCAGACACGGGAGCGTGTTCAATACCATCGACTCGACGTCCGCGCTTGAACTGATCGACGAGGTCACGGAGAGCGACGACATTCCGCCGTTGCCGACGCCGGAGGTGTCGAAACACGGCACCAACGAGGCTTGGCTCTTCATGAGCCAGAGCCAGCGACACCAGCGTTTCAGCGACACGGGGGACACAGACGGGAGCGGACCGGAGAATAGCGACCACATCGCGTCCACATCGTCCAGGCCCGAGAGCAGCGGTCGCGGGATGCGCCGCAGCGCGTCGGTCGTGTCGTTCAATGACGAGCACAAGATTCATCACATCGGGTCGGTGAGCGACCTCGCGAAGGAAAAGAAAGTCAAGACCAAGACGACGATGATGTCCGCGCTGAAGGGCGAGTTTAAGGCGCTGATGGTGAACTACGGGATGAAAACGGAGAAGCCCAAGGACGCGCCCGTGATTGACGGGCTGAAGGATAGCCGGAAAAACATGTTCGAGAACATAAATAACACCATCGCGGTGAACGAAAATCGCGCCGCGTGGGAGACAAGAGAGCTGTCTCTGCGCGGCGGGAACGAGTACGGCAAGATGATGGCACAGATGCAGCGCACGTCTTCTTCGCCCGAACTCAACACTTTGGACGCGGAAGGGCACGGTGGGTAGTCGCGTGCGCGCGCGATTTGCGATAATAGATAGTGGTGCCTAGCTAGAGAGGAACAACGCACGCGACGCCACCTTTCACCCTCTGAGACTTTCAAATTGACCGATGCAGCTTCAAAACACACAAATTGAAACCGTGGCTGACCCTTGCGTTCGGGAGCGCCCCGACGGCGCGTCTGAAGGGACAAAACCTGAGAAAAACGCTGCTCGAAATCCTCCCGCGTCACCGCGTCTCGCGCGCTTCCCCAACGCGGCGTTTTCGCGTGTTGCGTCGCGGCGACACGAATGGGACAATGCGTATCGGCACCAGCGGAGGCTCCAATCAATATCATTCACGACAGACACTGTGAGGATGACTACGAGTTCAACACGAAGGAGGACAAAATCGGCGAGGGCGTACAAGGTGTGGTTTTCGCGGCGAAGCATCGGGTGACCGGCGCGTCCGTGGCCTTGAAGCGCACGCACATCGGAAGGTTCGGGAGCTCTGCCGCGCGCGCGTCTGCATTCTCAGAGATTGAGATCCTTTCCTACGTCGACCACCCCAACGTGGTGAAGCTCTTGGGCGGGTACCAGACCCCCCACGACATTTACACGGTCCTGACGAGGGTCGAAGGGAGCCACCTCATTAGGTACCTGTTAGAGGTGGAAAAGGAGGAAAGCGCAGGGCGTTCGCACGATAAAATCGTGACTGAAAAGATGGCACTCCTTCGACAGCTCACGGATGCTGTCGCGCACGTGCATTCAAGAGGGGTGGTGTATCGCGACCTGAAGCCGGCCAACGTGATGATTTCTACCGCGAAACCTCGTAAGCTCACGTTGATTGATTTCGGAAGAGCCACGCACTTGGACCGCGAAGACCGTATCGCTAACCAGCCACCACTCGGTACGAGCTTGTTCCAAGCACCGGAAGTTGAATCGCGCGGGTCTTACGGCCAGCAGTCCGACATGTGGTCGGTCGGGGTCATTATCTATCTTCTGATTTCCGGTCGAATGCCGTTTGAGCACTCCGTGGCCGGACTGTACAAAGTTCTCGCCGGCGACTACGAACCGTTCGACGAGACCTTCAGCCCGCACGCGCGCAGTTTGGTGAGCAAGCTCCTTTTAGTCGACCCGGACAAGCGTCTGAACGCCGCACAGTGCGTGCAGCATCCTTTTTTCACCGACAAGGGCCTTTCAGCAGCGAAAAGCATCATGGCGAAGCTGCCAAAGTCGGTGTACGCGAGCGAGGGTTGCATTGCCGCGCTGGAGCTCCATAAGGATATTGTCAGCAGAACGACCGACTTGATGGCATCAAAACTACGCGACGAAGATATCGAGACCGTTCAGCACTGGCTCTTGATGTCCGTCGAGGAGGAGTCTATCAACGCGTGCCGACGCGGCCCGATCGGCGCTTTTCCGCTCGCGCCCAGCCGACGAAACACGAGCAACTCGGAGCTCGAAGCCCTCGAGGAGGCCAACACGAGGGTTCGGAAAAGCTTGGATGGGGACGACAGAGAGATTGGGGAAGAAAGCGTGAGACGCAAACAGTCGCTCAACGTGCTCTACATGGAAATGCGCGCGGTGGGTGAAGCGAGCGTGAGACACCGAGGCGGTGGACGTTTCGTGGACGCTGCCCCCGCGCCCGCGGAGAGCGGGAACGGTCAGGGATCAAAGCCGCCGCTAGCGCCGAAACCCGCTTCAGGCTCACCGGAGAAATCGGATTCGCCTGCCGTCATGAATGCTGCGATTGCGCGATCCAACAGTAGGTCGAAACTGTCATCTATGGCGATGTATGACACTGTTGACTCCTCCGTCATGGGCTCGAGGTTCGACACCGTCGACTCCTCTGTCGGCGGCGGCTCGGCCAATGGCGAGGGGAGCAACAGGGGAAATCCGACTTTCATGAAAGTCGCGCACGTGCACGGTCTGTGCTCTCTCGATGAACTGATACAGGCGTGCCGGAGCTCCGGTTGCGAGGCGATGGCGGGAGACCTTGAAGCGGTGAAAGATCAGCTGCGCGAAGAACGCGTGAAGGGCCTCGTGGACTTGGGGCTGAAAACCACAAACGCGAGCAACGCGTTGCTCGACACGATGCTTTTTAGGTTCCACGACTTGTTTCAGAAGGTGATCACTAAGAAAGCAGAGCACGCGAGACACGCCAAGGAGGCCGCACGGCGTATTAGTGAAAGTGACGAAGGTGGGCCGACGACCACCACGGCGTAGTCGAGAGGCGGTTTGTATTCTTATTTCGCCGCTTTTTAGCGTGATCCATCCACCTGGTTTCGATATTGTCCTGAATTTTCGCCCTGGCTCTCGCAGGATAAGTCAAGCGTCAGCGTACACGGGCTGTTTCGCAACGCGTCGTCTCGCCTTCGCACCGTTCAAGAGCCATTTCACCACGCGCACTGTCTCCGTGCATCGCGCCGCTGGACCCTTCATCTCACGCCGTCATCACACGCGCTTCCGAGGCGAGCGGCATCGATCGGACACGCGGCTTCTACTTTTCAGCTCATCCACGTCATCATGACCTCGGCTGTTTCGGCTTCGCTGGGTCTGACACTGCACAGGTTCAGCCCTCTTCACCGGAAGTCTCCTGCCGCGAAGAAGCAAGTCGTCGTCGTGCGGGCTTCTAACCCTAAGTCCTCCTCCACGGACGGTGACCACGCCTCTCGGCGGCAGATCATCGGCACCGGTCTTGCAGCCACCCTCGCGGTAAGCAACCGCGGCGTCACCCAATCGCTGTTTCCATCAAACCTGCGTCCAACCGTGTCGTCCTCGTCGCCTAAGAGTACGCCATGATTGACGAAAACGTTCCCCTTCCGATACTCTCGTCACGTCTGACGATTAGGGATTCGTGCCGCTGGAGGCGAGAGCCATCGAGTCCCCCGCCGCGCTCGCAGCGGCTGCCAAGGGTCAGAACTTCACTAACCCGTCTGATCTTGGAGACGGGTACCGGAGGTTGTACGGCGAAGCCACCTCGTCTTCCTCGTACGGCGGATACGGCGGAAACGAGAACAACTTCGAGAAATTTAAGTACTACTACGATCTTCCGAACGGTTGGACCGCCGACACCATCAACAAGACTGAGAAGTCCACGAACGGTACCGACACGAAGTGGTCCAACCCGAAACTGCCCGCGGAGAAGGTGTACTGCGTGTCACTCACGGGATACAACAGGCTGAAAGAAGATCGCCAGGAGCTCCTTGGAGACCTGGCTCTGTCCGATTACAACCTGCAGGATGCCATCGTCGGTGCCGACACCTTTCAAGTTTCCGAGCGTGAGGCGTATGGCCTGACGTACGTTGACTTCGACCTTACCGGCTACTTCGGAGCCATCTTCGCGTGCGTCACCGTATACGGCGGTCGACTCTACGCGCTCTTCTCTATCGTCCCGGAATCCGTCCTCGAAAAGGACGAGGCGCAGGGCAGGCGTCTCCGTGAATCGTTCGGCGTCATTTCTAAGGACGATGAGCAAACGCAGTACGATTTGGAGTTCTACAAGCGGTCTTAGTCTTTGAAGGCTTGTACGAGGCAAATAAATCTTTGCAACTTAAAGCACAACTTACCGAACGTATGATACGTGACAAAGTCTGACGAATCGTCTACAGCGCGTCCTTCTCTCTGTCTTCAGCTGTCGGCCTCGTGTCCACGTGAGCCAAGCTCTCCAGGCTCGGGCAGTTCACCTGCGTCGGCAAGGGCTCCACGACACTTAAAATCGCCTTCTCCACGCGAAACACCAGCGCGTCGATATTTTCTTGAATCGCGCGTTTCTCCATCGGAATCGCTTCCCATTTCATGCGCGCATCCGCCATCTCGGCGGCGGCTTGTCGGTACGCGATTCGGCGTTCTTCCACGCGGTTCTGCCTGAGCCACTGCTGAGACGCTTGTCCCAACGCGACAGTGATCGCGACCCATTCGGGCATGCCGATCGTGGCGAGAACGGAACCCAAAGCAGACAGAACGTACATGAACACTTGGGCCATCAACGAGTATACCATCAACTCGTTGTGTTTGTTGCGAAACTCCGTGAGCGTCTTCGACAACCTGAATCGAACGTACTCTCGAGCGGACACGGGAAACTTGCTTTCTTTGAACTCCCGAAATTCAGCCTTTGCCATGAGCCGGCTCGCACGTTCTTTCTGTGAAAGCTTCCTCTTACTCAAGCCGAGATACCCCATCGTCGCTTGCACCTGAGCTGAACCTGACACCGCGTGAACTTTGCTCGAGGCTTTTTGGGTGTAGCCGGTGATGGAATGGTATAGCTTGCCGAGCGGGGTCTTTGGCATGCGAGCCTCCGCCGCCGCGCGCTCACGCTCAATCCGAGACCGGACGCTTTGACGCGACGGCACAGAAAACTGCGGGAGTTGGGCTTGAGGGAGCTTCACGGCGGGGGTTTGCAAGTCCACACCGGGAGTTTCGATTTCCATACCGGGAGCGACAATCTCTTTTCCTTTCCCCGGCGTTTCCAGGTCAACGCCGGGAACATCAAACGACACGGCGGAGGTCGACGGCACGTCGACGCCCGCCTCTGCCGCCGCACCAGCGAGAAGCATGCGCTGTCCTGGTGTGAGGTGTTGCGCCGCAATATCAGAAGAGCTCGGCAGGGCCAACGTTTGACCGGGCGTATTGACTGACGCGTAGGGAAGCGCGAGCGTCCGGCTGTCGAATCCAAGCTTCCTCGGATCCTGGCTGAAAACGTTCCGGGACTCGAACGTTTGCCCGCCAATCCCCTGACCCCCATACGATCTACCTGCCAGACCGCCTAGATTACTCAAACTGTCCAGATTACCCTCCAGCCTCGCGAGATGCAGGGGCGACATCATCAGCGGGTTCAAATCGTCATCGCTATCGTCCGCCTTCGTTGGGTCCGCCGCAACCGACGAGCTTTGCTTCGCCTGTCTCGATTTGCTGGGAACGCGCTTGCGGTGCATGGAGATGATCTGATCCTCGACAGACTTTTTGGTCTTGGCGGGCAACACTTTCGTATCTTGGTCTGGATCAAGTTGATTTTTCAGTTCGAAGAGCATAGCACCCGCCTCTGAAAAGTCCTTGTTCACGCCTTCAAGAATCTCCGCCAACTTAGCTTGGCGGACGGTGACGATATCACCCGTCTCTTGATCCATGTCGTCGGCTTCGAAAAAAGAGGCTGCACCGCCGTCATCGTCGTCGTCGTCAGACGAGTCAGACGACGACGACTTCTTCGCACGTTCCGCCTTTTGCTTCGCCGCCTCTTTGCGCAAACGTTCTGTTTCCAGCTGTGCGTCGCGTTCCTTGTCGATGTACACATCGCTGTATTGCAGCGCACGCATACGGTAAACGTTCAACAAACTTTCCACTTTCGCTGACGCTCTTTCCGCGATGATGAGCATGTTGTTCAAGTTAACGAAGTTTTCGATGGAGTTGAGCACCACTAACACTGCCGGTGCGACGACAGCGATCCACCGCAATATCGTTCCGGCCCAAATCCTCCCAGTCGACTGGGAATTGCCGAACGTGTCCAAATTAGACACGAAAACGGATGCGAGCGTGGCAAACAAGGATACCATCAACGCGAACGACGCGAGGGGCCTTTTGTACTTTGAATACACCCGGATGGTCACCTCATACGAGTGCAACCGCCGTAACGCCGTGGTTATCAATTGATCACCTTTGAGTTCGATTCGAAACAAACGCTCGAATGCGTTTGTGTTGGCGCTGATGGAATGGAGCATCAGGCTGCCCTTTTTCAAAACCTCGCGCACGTTGTGCGTCGACTGCATCTCGATTGAGTACCCAGCACAAGATTGCAGTTGTGCGTGCACGACGACAGCGTCAAAATCAGTGGACGTTCTGCGAGGCCAGAGCTTCATCCAAATATCAGAAACTCTGCCGGAACCGTGCAGAACTATCATCGGAACATCCCAAGCCGCAGCTTGGTACATTTGGCTCAACACGTTTAATCCACCACCGCAGGATACCCCGAGAGCGTGTCTCTTCAGGACGCGCGCCAAAGCAATCTGAAAGTTCACTTTCGCCAACGCCATGTCCGTCCCGTCTGGGACGACCACCCATCCCGCGGCGGGATACAGATTGCGTAAACCGCCTGATGTTTTAGCCTCAGGGCTGGTAACCGCACGCAAGACGCTTTGCATGATGGACCGCTCGACCACGATGACCACCCGGGGTTTCAACGGCCTTTGTTGTTTGATCGCCATGCCCAGCATGCAAACGGGTTCATCGCGCAACAGCTCAAAACTGATGACGCGCTTGTCGAATATCTTCGCTTCCATCTGCTTGTACCGATCCTCCGTCGTCTTCACTTCGCTCAGTTCCGCGTGCTTGCCCACCACCGGTTGCATCACCAAACAGTTGACGAAATTACAAACTGTGATTGCGTCTTCGTCTTCGATGACTTGCGCGAAAACTTGAAGAGCGTCCTGGACTTGCGAACGTAAGAACATTCGCTTCTTCGTGATTACCGAGGACACGTTGCCTTCGATGACGGCACGGAGTCTTCGTTTCAGTTCCGTGTCAGTTCCTTCGTAATCTCGGCGGCACGCTGCGACGGTGATGGAAGCGACTGAGTCAAACGACTTCGGCGGACTCGCAGCAACCGTGGGCGGCTCGTCGGATCCTTTTAAATCATCACCATCCTTGCCCTTTTTCTTAGCCTTCGCCGTGCCCTCATCATCAACGCCTACATCGTCGTCTTTGCTGGTCGTCTTGCCAGCGAGCAGCTTCGCTGCCACAGACATCGCTGTGGCTTTTGCCTTCTTCGCCTGTTTCCGCGACATCAGCGCCAACTGCTTTTTTTGGAACAACACGGCGTCATCTTCCGAGCCGAACTCGTGCTCTTCGCCTTTGTAATCCTTCATCACCCATACCGGTCTCGTAACGCCTGGTAAAGATCCGCCGTAAAGCGCGGTGACGGGTGCGGACTTACTACTCGAGCCATTGGTGTCTCTGTATCGCTCTTGTTCCCGGAGATTCCGGAGGAATTGCGCCCCAGGTTCCTCTTCGTAATCGAGCCCGAGCTCTTCCTCCAATGCGAGTTGAAACTCGTGCACTGTGCCGCCGAAGGGTTCGAAGCCGGGGTCGTTCACACCCATTCGTACCCACATGCCGTCCACCAAACGCCCGTCACTGATGTCCCAGATGCGCGACGTGAGCTCGGGGGCATAGCTCGCGAGCTCGACGAACTCGCCGTCGCGATTCGCGGCATTTTGAAAAGTCTGGAGCTGCATATTGCTGGCCGCGTCCGACGCTTGCCGTTCCGACCCCGAACCCGTCATCTTTCCCATCAGCCTGTGCAAAATGTAACGACGGCAGAGGACCGCCTAGTCGCGCGCGACGCGCGCTGCGTGCGTATGGCTAGCAGCGAAGGTGAAACCTCACATGTATGCGATTGTTGGATTAACCAAAAATGGTATTTTGTCCGGCGGTCCGGTTGACCGGCCGCGACTGCCCGCGGATGAGCGACTGGGCGCCTTCGGCAGCTGCCAACGTGTCGAGCCCACAGAAGTTTGTAACTTCCGGCGCGATCTAGCGCGACACACAACCGCGCACTGAAATCCCGCGCCGTCCAGGGTCATTCCCACCATGTCCACGTCGACTATGACTTTCATGGCCTGCTCCACCGGCGCAGCGGCGACACTCCGCGTTAAGTCTCGCAGGTTAGTCTGGCGCAAAGCCGTCCCAGATGCCACTTTATCCTTCGCCACCGCTGTCCACCCGTGTTTCACTCGTGTTCGTTCGCACGCTAACCCCACTCTCAATTCTCATCGACCTCTCATCAGGCCGACTCGTGCGACGCGTAATGCCGGCGCTCGCGCCAACAGGCTTGTGGTGCGCGCCGAGGGCAAGGAGGACGACGCTAAGTGCACTGGAAGCTGCGACTCCTGCGGTCTTGCCAAGGACAAGATGCAGTGTGACGGTTCCGGCCGCATCATCGGCGGCATGGGAGCCATTCCCCTTTTCTCCTGGTGGCCGATCAAGGCGTATCGTCCTTGCCCGGGCCTTATCGAGAGCGGTGGTGTGTACGTGCGTAAGGGACAGGATGTTGATTCCATTCTTTGGGGAGAGAAGGGCAAGTGAGCACCGGTATTTTCGTAATACAACGCGATATCTTTCTGCGCACGCGTACGATGGCTTTCATACGCCCTTGAGGATCGCTGCCCCGCTGGACGGGAGCGACGCAAATAACATCTGACCGAGGTCCTCACCGCGCAATACTCCACCCTCGATACGCGAATCGAAGAAAACCTCCTTAACACGAGCGAGCACATCCTTCACGGCATCCTGTTTGACCAAAGCCACCGCGCAACCTCCCCAACCGGCCCCGGTGAGACGCGCGCCGACAGCCCCCGCCGACTTGAACGCCTCAACGAGCTCGTCAAGCTCCTTGCAGGAGCACTCATACAACTCTTTGCACGACTTGTGGCTCGCATCCATCAGCTCACCGAGCCTGTTGAGGGAGGGCATATCCTTGCACTCGTCCACGAACTTATGTACGCGCGCCGCTTCTGAGTAGACATGAACAGCCCTATCGTGCAGCTTGAATCCAGTGGTGTTGTGCTTCAACACCAACAAAGAAGCTTCGGAACCCGCAAAAAGCGTCTCGAGAGACTGTCCTAGTATTTCTTTCAGCTCCGCTGCGGTGTACGCTTCAGCATGCAGATGCTTAGTCACCGTTTTTTCGGCCTCTTCCAGGCTCCCGATCAGCTTTTGCACTTCACTCAGAGTCGAGTATCCGAGAGCTTCTGCTTGCGAGATGCCAAGTTTCATAGTGAGGACAATCGACGCGAGTCTGCACTCGACGACTCTGAGGTTGTATCTGTCGTGCGCCGTCACAGCCTTTTGCGAGACTGCCAAACAGTTACCAATCAGAAACGCCGCACCTTCAGGCAGTTTCACGTCCGAGGCACGAACGGGATTGAAATCTACTAACTTAGCAACACCCCTCTCCCCCATAATACTGATAGCTTGATCCATACCTCCAGATTGCGTCCCGCTGTGCCTCTCGCACTTACACGTGAAGTCAGCGACTTCGGGCTTTGTGAACGAGAGCTCGTGCGCAGCCATCACAGCGACAGAGGTGGCGCAAGTCAGCGCAGACGAGCTGCTTAGTCCACTACCCTGAGGAACAACACCGTCGACAATCATGCGCATGCCCACGGCGCTGGGTGCGTCCCGCTTCGCCTCTTTGAGAAAGTCGAAGACCCCTTTGTACCCGCACAACACATAATTGGTCCAGTGATGGCTTGAGGTGTCCACCGCTTGGTCAGGGTCGACGGTAAACTCCTTCGCCGTGTATTTGGGGTCCGTGTTCGACACAAGAAGCTTGTCGGAGCTGCGGTCCACTTTAATGGCCACGATTGTATCCAACGCGATGGCCATGGGGAGCACGCTGTATCCCTCGTAGTCGATGTGCTCACCAATCAGGTTCACTCGTCCCGGAGAACGCGCTAACAGATCTGGTTTCTCCCCGTGGGTCTCTGTGAAGGCCGCCGCGAGCTTGGCGTATCGCTCCTCGACATCGCTAGTCTCCGGACCGTACACGTCCTTTATATTGCCGAAGACAGGGATCGTCGACATGATTGGTGTCCTCGAGAGGCGTGTGTCCGAAAGACTGCCGGCTAGTCCGGCACCTCGTCACGTCAAAAATGCCGATTGTAATCCGCGAACCGGAAACGCGTGCGCGGCGAAATCCAAAATAAATCAAACAAGTCAAACGCGTGAAAAAAACGAGCTCACCCTCTGAATCTAAGAGCCTTCTTCGTTGCGCAGAGTCGGGGGGCGCAACCGTGCTGAGGCCACGGTGCTGGATATGATGACACCATCGTCGTCTGGTACCAGAATGCATCATTTCGACGACGATGATTCTCCCCAGCCTTCGCGGGACGATGGATTGACGGTGGAGGAGATGATCTCCCTGCACGTCGGAGAGATAGGCAAAGCGCAAGTGAGGCACTTTGTGTTGTCGTCCGTGGCTTGGGTGCCCGCCGTGTTCATGACCTTAATGTCTGTGTTTACTGAAAGAGACCCCGCATGGCGCTGTGTTGCCCCTGATGGATGTGAGGATCGTGCTTTTTGTAGCCTGAACGACAAAGATTGGGAGTGGGTGTCCAAGTCGGCCTCCATCCGGTCGGAGTGGAATCTCGTCTGTGGTGATGCTTGGAAAGTCTCGTCAGCTGACTCGATGTTCTTCGCGGGCTTCTTTTTTGGAGCGGGGTTGATAGGACAGCTAGCAGATCTTCGAGGACGTAAACCTGCTATGTACCTATCACTCGTGATCGGGGGGTTAGGATCGGTGATAAGTGCTGCTGTATCCAGTTTCTGGCCGTACTTTTGGAGCAAGAGTATCATCGGCTTTGGTTGTGGTGGCGTCGGCGTGGCATCGTTCGTTCTCAGCATAGAACCCCTCGGTGCTAAGTGGCGCTCTCGTTTGGGTATCGCCACTCAGTACTGGTGGGCGTCGGGTATTGTCCTGATGTCATGCGTCGCCATGGGTATCACGGAGTGGCGCGCGTATACGATCTTTGTTGTCGTCTCGGTGGCATTATACTGCGTCGTCAGCGCGCCGCTTCTGAAAGAATCACCGAAGTGGCTACTGATTGCTGGAAAATCGGACAAAGCTCTCGAGGTCCTTACAGCCCTCGCCAAGGGAAACGGACAAGATATACCTTTGCAAGGCTTACCCCGTCTCAAGAGGCCTACAACATCTTCAGCGAGCTCAATGAGCATCGCGGCGGTACTTCCTTACCCCGCACTTCGCATACGTCTTTTTGCCATGGCCTTTGTCTTCTTCGTGAACAGCGCAGTGTATTATGGGTTGTCGCTGAATGTTGGCTCGCTCGGCGGGTCGATCTATCTCAACAATATTCTTTCAGCTCTCGTCGAAATGGTCTCATACGCTTTCGCCCAGGTTTCGGTAGAGAAGGTGGGGAGGAAGCACACGCTGATGTTCCTACTGACCGTCGCCGGCTTTGGGTGTCTTGTGAGCGGGTTTTCGACGGGGGGCGCACAGATTGCTGTTGCGTTGGTTGGCCGGTTCGGAATCGCAGCGTCCTTCAACATGATTTTTCTGTATACCACAGAGCTTTTCCCCACTGTCGTGAGAAGTGCAGCCTTGGGGACTTGCTCTCTTGTCGCGAGGCTCGGAGGCATCATCGCGCCGCAAATAATTCTCCTTCAAACGGTGAGCCCTTCGCTTCCGTTCATCGTGTTCGGTGGGGCTTCAGCAGCAGCGTGCTTTGCAACGACTTTTTTGGCAGAGACCAAAGGAGTGATCATGCAAGATACTATTGAAGGCGCTGCTAGGCAGGCGCAGGCGACATCAGGCAGCAACTTCTACCAGCTTAGCGCAGAGGACTTCGAGGGGGATGAGGAGACGCTCACGAACAGAGACTACTAGCTAGCTCTAGCAATTCATAGAAGAAAGACAAAAGTAGCTATAGGAACGTTGAAAAAAAGTTCGGGAGAGAATCGAACGACCGCGAAAGTAGTCTTGTTTGTACGGTAAGACTTCATAAATAGACAGAACAACCCTCACGAACCAAAAAATCACATCTCCTTTTTCGTCGACTGACGAATCGTCATCAACGACGATCGCTCTAATTTCAAAAGCGCCATCAAAGTTATCAGCAAGGTAAGCGCACCGCTGAAAATATGTATGGCGGTATGAATTTTTGACGTCACGATTGTGAGCGCACAAGTTCCGCACATCAGCAACAAAAGGCGCTTTCGAGGCATGATCGCAGGCAAGAACGCCTCGGATGTCCACGAGAATCGAATGAAACGAATGTAACAAAGCGTGTATGAGATGCGTATCGACATCGCAAAACAGTTTGCCACGACGAGGCCGAGAGGACCGATATATTCTTGCAAGACAAGAGATACAACGACGTTAAATACCGAAGTAATCTGCGAGGTAGGAAGAATGCGTGTCAGCGCTGAGGATTCAAACACATAAAGGCGATGTTAACTTACCAAGAGCACTATGTTGGCTGACGCGAGCTCATTCGGATTCATCACGGCATGCGCGTAAGCTTCTGTTATACCGTTCACTGCTAGGAATAAGATCATAACTGCGAAGCCACCTGCAAGAGAAAATCGTTATGATGTCAGAAAGCTTTCACAATGACGAAGAAGATCATGTATTCTTACCTAGAGTAGTAGTCGCTCCAGGGGCATTTGCCCATCGGTCGCCATATAATATATTGAGTGCCAAATGACAATATTGTGGACCGTGCAAAGCCGACAATAATCCAAGAACGACAGCGATTTTCATCAAGGAGTTGAATTTTCTGCGCGCAATAAGAATTCCGTGAGTAAAATGTTCTTGAACTCGCTTTTGAATTCGTCGTTCGTACCTTCGCTCGTCTTCATTGGCTGTTTTCTTCTTATGGCGTTCATCCGTGTTTTCACCTGCGAACATCAGGAACGCAGCCTCCTGTATTCGAGTCAATCACGTCTTAAGTCAGTATACATTCCAAAGTTTACGGAAAAGGGAGTGTGTCGTACCTCAAATGGCTGGAGAACAATGCGCACGAATAGCGCTCCGAGGGCTGAGACCAGCGCATAAACCCCTTGTTCGTCTGCACTTCCTGCCCACATCAATACTCCCTTCTCCCCTTCAGATAGTAAAAGTTTCCACACCGCCTGCAGGATACACGAACGATGAGTTCATGACAGTATAGATGTGTCAGAGCATAGGATTGCGCGCACAGGTAAAGGCGTGTTCATGTACATCGGTGAAATCGTCGAAACTCGAGCGTACCTGTAGTGTAAAGGTCCCCAACAGCGTAAGCGTTCCCCACGATATCGAGCTTCTCCCGAGCATCAAGTCGATTCCTTCCCCTACAAACCCCCACTGTGCTGCGGCGAACATCAGCCAGACACATGTACCGTATGCGAGCTGACCGAAAGCGAAAGCGAGAGGAACCGTGATCCCCGTCGCGGGCCTTGTGACCAAGACAAACGTGACGAAACTTCGAGTGATCGTTGCGATCGTCTCCGTCGCAAGCCTGAGCTTAAACTTCGAGCGCCTCTGTGCCCTGATGTAGAAAGGCTCTGCGAAGAGTTCTAAGAAAGCTGCGAGACCGTACAGCGCTACAGCTTGTGCATAAGGATCAGCCTTGGTGAGCCCCTTTGCAAAAAACACCGTGGTCGGAACCCCCGCCGATAAAAGTGCACCGAGAGGCACCACAAGCCAGCTGGCAGCCTCTGCTCGCGTGGGTTGGGAAGTTCGATGGTCAGTATGACACACCCATAGCGTGAGTATATCCGAGTATATATATGCTTGCGCAAACGTACCTTGGCTGCTATCTTCTGTGGCCTTTGTATCTCGCATGAGCGCGCGGCGGAACCCCTCTCTGCTTGTTAAGATTACTGTTGACAGAAGCTGGAAGTGCACAGTCGGAACGCCGAACTCCTCGGGAGTCAGTCGTCGAGCTACCATGGCATTTACGATAAACGGTAGCAACCTCGATACGGCTTGCGTCACTGCGAACGGAGATGTAGGATGAGAGAAATGGATGAGTAACGAGTCCTTGCAAAAAGTGGATTCAGAGTTTTCTCGTGCCGACTTTGTCTCTCCGCGCGCTCGACAGAAACGCGGGTTCTCGGAGAGCCTGTGGTTGTGAGAGTTGAGACAAACGCCTTCATACTTACGAAATAAATATGCATATCCGGCGAGGAAACCCCCTTGCCCCCCTTGAACCTTCGCGCGGGACATCGTGCGAGCCTTCCCTGCGGTGGCGGATTTCTTTTTTTTTTCGTCGTCACAGTTGGTTTTTCCTATGTTCGTCGGGTAGTGGTCGCCCACCCTCTACTCTACTGAGGCCGAGTGAATGTGAAGTGGGTTTCAGACGATCCTATCAAGGCACTACTCCGTAAATGAAAACACACTCACAACAATGTGCGTGTCCAAGGCGCATCCGCGACAACGGTCGCCGTGACCTAACCCTTTGTGAGGATCGGAAGTGGTTCTCCTTGCTTTTTGATTTTCTCTGAGCTCGCTCAAGCCCCTTTTTGCACTTTTGCGAAAGAATTTTGGACGACGATTGTTCTGCGGGACGTCCTTATCGTTGCGCTTGGCGTGCTCGTCGTCGTCGTCCTTACACGCACGCCACTTGTGAACGAAGAGTCGACGCCAAGGCGTCTTCTGGTGAGGCGATGGTAGACGTCGAAGTTGACCGATGTATCGATGAAAATGAATCAACTCACTTCCCAAATATTCCTTTCCGTTTCGTTATAACGTTATGAGGTACCGTTACGCAAACCCAGGTTGGTCCTCCATAGCATGCCAGCGCAAGCCGACGACCTCGAGGCACTGCGCACGCTATGCGAGCGCCTCGCTGAGAGGATCGTCTCGCTCGAAGATTCCGCCGACGGTTCCGTGGGACGGGAAGAAGCCAAGGCTCGCGGAAAAGAAGAGCATTCCAGTCGTCCTCATCACGTTCTCAGCGTGGCGGCCTTCGGGGACACCCCGTCCAACCCCGTGAACCGATACGAACCGCCATCGAACCGGCGACCGAGCTGGCCATCGTCGCTCATATCGTTCCCGAATGATTTTGAGGAGGACGTCAACAAGGACTCCGCGGATCCCGCGGTCCTTGCATGCGCCGGAACGCTGCAGCGCATCGGGAGGACTATCACATTTCTAAAATATTTCTCGCTTGCGATCGCGGCGACGTCGCTGATGACTGTCTACTCCCTTCGCAAGGGCGAGGTATGCTACCCACACTAGTGGATATCATATATCGTATGAACTAACCATGTGAACATCGCAAAGCTGACACGTTCCTTGTACACCCGCAGGTTGTCATGAAGCACACCCCTGGGACGTTGGCGGAGTACTACACTCTGTTGCATAAATACCCAAGCGCGCGATGCGAGTGTCGTCAGTCCGCGGTGGTACAGAGCACGTACGCCAACGGTACCGTGACACAGTTGCCGGTATGCGAGTGGACCAAGGCGGACTTAGCTAAGATCGACCCGGCGCAGGTTGACGAGTACGGTGCGTATGCCTCGGGGTGTCACCGGACGCATAAGGAGGGGGAATGCAATTACGTCGTCAGTGCCTGCAACGCAAGTCGCGCGGTGATCGACTGGATATTGGACGACTTCGCGTCCACCCTGATCCCATCGATGGAACTGATGAGCGAGTCAAAGTTGTTCGAGATGGCGCATTCGTACCTGGAGGGCAACAGCAAGCTCGCGTCGTTGGCGATAAGGACACCTCTGTCCATCACGGAGTCCTGGGCGACGATGAACATGCCGTTGCTGCTTGATATGGTCGGTGACATAGCCACGCGAACGAAGCTCCTTTCTATTCGCGCTGATCGTTTGGACGCGGACATATCTCCTGGGTATAACGCCTCATGGCACGGTTTCGTTGAGCGGTGCGTGGCAAGCACAAACGGAACCACCATCGTGGGACACAAGGGGAACACGTACGTCCCATCTGAGCCGTGCGATCCCATCCGGGATTTTCCGTACTTTAGCGGGAACGAAGCAATTGGGGGAACCGGTAACTGCTACTCGCGGGAGTGCCTGTGGGGAGGGGCCGTTGGGGACAACAAAAAGTGGATCAGGACGCAGCAGAGCGACGGCGGGGTGTTTGGTGGATACTTTCAGTTTGATTTTGACACGTACCGAGCAACCAATAAAGAGGGGACACCAAAATTTGGCTTTGGCACTTGGCTGGACGCGGCTTCGGACGAGTACGTCGACGAGCGCACCCGTTTCACCTGCAGGGATCCCACCACGTGGGCGGACGTCTGTCAAATACGCATTTCAGATTTCAGATATCTTGTTAGCCCGTTATTCGAAGGAATAGCAGTGGAGCACTGGCCAGATCCGGATTTCCTCAGTAAAGTAAACCCGAATAATTTCTGGGAGATGGCGCTTGTTGGGTGTGACAATTTTATGCGCGCCGTCAACGACAGTCCTTTTATGGAGGGGGCCACGTTGGAGGATTATAATGCGGAGGTGAGATTTCAAGTGGCTGGTTTGCGGGCGCTAATGGACAAAATCTCCACGGACCCGAGCATATATGTAGCACCGGGCGAAAAATGGGCGAACAGAAAACAGTGGTTATGGAGGGCGGGTGTGCGCGCCTCAGGCATGGAATACATGATGGATTTTTACAGCCACATGGCGAACTTCTCGCGATACCCTAACCGTCTCGAGATGTTGAAAAACAACTTCATCGACGAGTTGAGCGTGACGGTGGATTACGAAGCGTACTTCCGCGAGTGCGATGTCAAGTCATGCACGTACTTTGACGCGGTGCAAATTTCGTCGTCGGCCCTACTGTCGATGCTCTTGGGAGTGCTTGGGGGTTTCTGGTCGGTGACATCCGCCATGGGCTCTGTGGCGTACGCTGGGCTCAGGGCGCGAATCGTCGAGAAGGAGCGAGCCGTCTCTATGCGGGCAAAGGAGGCGTCGTGGCCCTCGGGCCTGTGACTTACCGGCGCGTGGAGGCCGGAAGCTCGCGTGATACCGCCCGTTCAGACGGTCCATTGAAAGTCCACGATCTCAGCTGCCCCAGAGGCCGTGAGAGCACTCAAACAAATCCCAATCACAATTTGCCCGCAGGCCAGGGCGCATTCCCGCCATCGAAGTTCGCGAATTTCCGCGCCGGTAAGTCGCCGCTCTGGATCAGTGGCATCCTCCCCCTCAGCCGCAGCATAGTGCCATGCGATGCGCACAGATGCATAACCAGCCCCCCCAGCAAACAGCATATTGAAAAAGCACGCCACACCCCCGGCTATCGCAAATCCGGTCCGCACGGCCGCGACAGTGGAGCCTGAGCCGCACTCAGGGCGATTCGCGAGAGACACAATGGCGCTGGCGTACATGAATCCAAAAGCCATGAAGACGCATGCACAGATGACGTGAAAAACAAGTGCGTTCCTGCTCCCGGGCTGAAACAACCGCGCCCCAATTGTCATCACGAATGCCCCGGTGCCGCTGAGGGTTGCGTAGAGGATGAGCAGGACCTGCTGCGTCACGGTCGAGCCAGAAACTGTCTCCGCCATCATATGCGCCTGTAGACACGCCGTAGCAATTATTCCGACCATGTAGAGGGCCGCTCCATTGAGGAAAAAAATGTGGGGTGTCCGTCTGGGATCCCCGATCGCAGCTGAGAGGTAGCGCACGAGAACCAGATCTTCCTCATGATCTCCTGATGCGTGCCCGCGACGCTGCGTGGATTCCCTTTCCCTCATCTCTTTCTTCAGTGCCCGACGGTCTGCGTAAAGTGCTGCCCCCCCGCCGAAGAGCAACCCTGAGCCGCCGAGGATGGGGAAAACGGCGAAGGCTGCGGACATGGTTGCGGCTGAGAGGACTGCGCGAGGATATACTTGTAACCAGGAGGCCTGGTGCGCTTCGCGTGCACGGTCAAATCATTTTTTGGTTTGTTTCCCAGGCGTTTTCGGCGCGCCGCTAATAACGCCCGCTTGTCTTGCGCGACTCGGCGCGCGCGCGGCGATTCGAACGTACGCGAAGGTTGCGAGGCCTCATCCGACGTCCACAGGCGCCGTGTCGCATTGAAAACCCGCGCTTCGAAGTCTCCGTCGCTCGTTTGGCGCGTAACACCGCGCGGATGCGGTCATGATTTCGCACCCGCCATTTAAGCAATGAATGACCGCCGCAATGACCGCCGCTTGTTGGGCGCGTCTCGGCGCGCACGCGGCGATTCGAACGTGCGCGATGGTTGCGAGACAACGTCTAAGGTGTGAAGTCGCCGTCCCGCCTTTAAATCGTGTGCTTCGAAGCCGGCGTCGCTCGTTTGGCGCGGTGAAAGTGCTGTGCTGACGTGGCGCGTCTGAGGAGCGCTGTGGAGAGAGCAATTCCCAACGGCTACTTTCAAATCGCTCTCGTGCGAGAAAGAGTTGTAAAATTTGTTGTTTGGATGTTTCCACTTGACCCAAGACTTGGGTTTCCGATCCAAGCGGCGTGCGGTCGCGAAGCTGCCAAAAATTCCTTCACTCCACTCCTCTGTGCGGCGTGTCGCATCTCTGTGCCTTCATGCCAAGCACTGAGGGAGCATGAAAGAGGCAGACAAAAGGTTGAGCCTGCGGGCTCAGACGAAAGGGTCGAGTGGAGGAGACATCAAATCGCCAGCCGCTCGTCACTGTGTGTTTCTTCGAGACGCCGCACTGAAGATGGCTCCGGAGATGCCGCAGGTAGCCGCCGACCTCATGTCCTCGGCGCAGTCCGTCGCAAGGGAAAACAACCTCCCTCGCTCTCTACTTAAGGGGGTTCTTTGTTGCACGGCATGCTCGTATCCGGCGGAACGCGGTGCGCAGTCCCAGCAGTCAAGCTATCAGCAGTGTCGGGTCTGCGCGTTCGCACCGAGGATGCGTCGGCGGGGAAATCGCGCCCGCGCTGCGGCAGACCTTCCGCCGGAAAAGAAGCCGAGCGTGAATCGTAGAGATAGAGAAACAGTCCGACGAGACGTAGCAAAGTAGTAGATATAACGAAACGTAGAATAGCTAGTAGTTTATCGGTATCACACGTTGACCGCGGTGCTGTTGGTCGATCCAGTGCCGATGAGGCGCTCGCCCTCGTCTTCCCCGTTGTCGTCGTACAGGTCACCGCCGCGCCACATCTCCTTCAACTCTCCACGGCAGTGCGCGTATCCCACGGTACCCCCCAACACGGTGGGCACGAGGTAACACAGGGCAGGCTGACCTCCCTGTCCTCCGACCTCGAAGTATAGCGCCATGAACGTCAGTAACAGACCCGCGATGTACGCCGCGATCGACGGCACAAGGTAGTTCACGCGCGCCCGTCCCGACTCAACTTTCCTGTTGTCGAACAAATGGTTGTGCACGATGAGCAAGCCCGGCAAGATGACGTCGCCGTATCCGAGCATCGAGAAGTCCCCAGCAGAGCCACCTAGACGAGGGAACAGGAACAGCATCGGCAAGGACTCGTGCTTTTCACCGCCCTTGGCCACCTTCACCATCACGCTCTCGTTTCCAAACAGATGGGGTTGGACGTACACCCAGAAGATGTCGTAGCACATGGCACCCATCAGAAGCATCGAACCCACCTTCAGGTTAGGCAAATGCACCAGACGCAGCACGTTCACGAGGAATGACATCCCCATGATATCCTGCAGGACCCATGCCCAGTCCGCACCTTGGTTGAGGAGCCAGACCAGGACGGTCGCCATCGCGAGACCCACGCTGGGAACGGACACGGCGTTGACCGTGCCGAACACGGGCAGGTCGACGTCTTGCGACATCGACTTGAAGCTCGAGTCGATCGCCGCAAAGAACAGGGCGGTCAGACCTTGCACCGCGGCGAAGCAGAAAACGCCCTTGATGATGATGAAAACCCAGTGTTGCATGGTGAAGAAGATGATGAGGAGAACCACCGACGCGAAAACGACAAAGTACGCCGCGCTCGATTCGGTGATCTCCAGCCCCTCCAGGCCGCTTCCTCGCGCCGCTTCGGCGCGACCGCCGCCGCGGTCGGAATCCGTTTCGTCCTTCTTGAAGTGTGCCGTCTGGTCAGACAACGACCACACCGCACCGAACACAATGGTCAAAGAAGCCATCGCGAGAAGCGCGGTCGACGCGGTGAGATCTACGGTTCCCTTGAGCTTCAACTCGGTGAGCGTGACCGTGACGCCGCCGGCTGCAATATCCTGCTCCAACTGCGCTCCATCTTCCTCGAGCACTTGCATGACGGGAATGCTCACGCTCGAGTCTCCCGCGCACGACATGGGGCTCAGTTCTTCTTCGTCGCTCACCACAATCACGGCAGCCGCGCCCGCGTCCTGCGCGATCATGGCCTTCTCGATGTAGGCGCATTCTCCGCGCCACAGCAGCACGGCTTTGCCGGCGACTTCCGCGATGGGTTCGCAGGCGTTCCTGTCGGAAGCCACAACGAGGGTAATGGGGTCATGGCTCCCCTTCGGACCCTCGTCCACGGTCGAGCCGAAGAACGCTAGCAAGCCGAGGTACGTCCTGCTCGTCTCCCTCTCGCTGCTCGCCTCCACGATGGAGACGCCCACGGGAATCGAGCGCGTTTGGCAGGGCTCGCCGGTGGCCTGTGCGGTCGCCGACGCCGCGCAGAACGCCACGATGAGCAGGGCGAAGAGAGACCGCGCCGCGCTCCGACGTGACGCCATGATGCCGATTCCGAACCGCCTCGACGGTCGCGCCCCTCGCTGTGCCTGCCGCCGTCTCGCGCGCGCCAACACGCGCTCTCCCAGGAAGCCGCGGCTCGGTTTTTTCCAGAGAAAAATTCGCCAAGGGGGTGTTGAGAGAAATCTCACGGCACCCGAGCGATGGTTGGGCCGCCCCTGGTATCGAAGAATTCCAGATATTTTTTGACTTCCGTTTCTGGTTCGGTTTTCTCTCATTTTCCATTGGCTCGCGTTTTACAAAATCTCGTTTACCCAAATAAGAGACTGTGACTTCAGTGATATGCATATCACGGATACACCCACGATTGGCTGAGGTGGCGGTTTAAGAGGTTCCAGAAGCTCTCTGATCCAGAAGATTTTTTTTGGTTTTCAAGCGGAGTACTCGTGGAAAGAGGGGGGGGGCGCGCCCTATCCAGCCACAGCTCGACGCGCGGTGTGCGCGGTTCCGGACATCGACTTCGTGCGTAGTCCCGAGCGATACACGAAGAAGCGACTCGCACCCAGCGGGCCGACGCGCGTGTACGACCGCGGCCGGTCACGAGAGAGAGAGGCGCGGACACTTCGCGACTCTTCGAACGCGTTTTTTACGCGCCATTTCTGTGTCGGGGAGGGGTCCTTCGCTTCCTCGTCGCAGAGCTCCACGTCGCGTAAGGACGCGCGTGTGGCCTCAGACTCCTTCACCCGAGGGTTGTCTTTGAGCAGGGCTCGTTTTCGTGGCGACTTCTCTGCACGCGTTCGTCGTCTCGCTCCGCAGTAGGACGCGCGCCCGACGGTCCGTGAATCTTCCCTCGAGCCCCGCGCTTCAAGATGCAGCGCGAGCAGCGGGGGTCGGCGCAGGCCTCGGACGGCGAGGATCGGTACAACGGAGGCGTCAGTGTTTCCGGAAACTCTTACGGCTACGCGCAACAGCAGGTGCGTTGCGAACCCTCCGCGTCTTCCAGCTCGCGCGAGATGTCTCCACGTCCCGCGAACACCCGACTCGTTTCGTCACCCGTTGCGTCACCCACTCTTATCCTTGGTAGATGTGCTTACCGATTATTCTGACTCGTTTTCACACGCGCAGCAGCAGGGATATTACTACCAGGACGCGAGGCAGCAAGGACAGGGCCCGCACCAATATTCCGACTCGGGGGGTTATCCCTCGCATCAAGCGTACCAGCAGCAGCTCGCGTACGCGGGGATGCAGCAGTCCGCCTCTCAGCCGTACTGGTACTCGGCTCCGTACGGCGAAGGCGCGAACGGCGGCGGCGGCGCGCAGGCGAACGCCCAGGAGGGCGGCGTGGCGGTTCGAGACCGGGACGTCAAGACCCAACGTAGAAAGGAGGCCAACCGCGAGTCCGCGAGGCGCTCCAAACAACGTAAGAAGGAAGAAAGCGAGCTCCTGTCGACCAAAGCGCAGGAGTTGGTGCGCGAGAGCACGTCCCTTCGCGCTGAGTTGGAGAAGGTACAGAAGCAGGCGAACAAGCTGTACGACGAGAACTTGGCGCTCAGGAGTCAGGTGACAAAGGCGGGCGGCTCGCTCCCTCCTCCTCTTCCCCCTGTGGTGCCGGTCAAGCTCCCTCCCCCGATTAAGCTTCCCGCGTCGCTCTTCAAGGACATCATGGGAACGCCCCAGCCGGTGAAGAAGGAAGAGGCGCCTGCGACGAACGCGTCGGGCGCGGGTGCCAAGGAGGATG